>JACCEE011906988.1_pt1 | contig 24355 bp, 31 predicted proteins | sample 7449931 | NCBI WGS metagenome assembly JACCEE01 (sample SAMN15323457, study PRJNA562643) | freshwater metagenome | isolation source: river surface water | place: USA:Blue River Watershed | collected 2017-08-19 | reverse complement strand
ACAAAATGAGGTGTAATTTTGTCCATTACATTAGATGCACCTTGTTTTATAGATTGCCACCAATTCTCATCTAATGTATTTGTAGATGCACGCTCATACAATGCATCTACAATAGTTTCATAATTTTCACTGTCATTTTTATACACGTTCTCGAGATACACTCTTAACTCAGGTTTATTTTTGTGACTAAGTGCGTTATTTTCTAAAATGTAATTAACTTTTCTTTGATTGTGAGACACTTTATTCACACTCTCATATAAACTAGAAATAGATTGCTTATCGTGGTTTATCATATTAAATAATTATATAATTATTTATATAAATATGAAAAAATTTATAAGCATTAAACAAGCATATAATAGTATATATGAAAAAAACAATACACTTAATGAAAATACTCAATTAAGTGAAAAAACTCTTATTCACAATAAGATTAGTGAATGTATCAAAGAAGGTGTTGAAAAAGGTGAGATTAAAGAAGAGTATAGTAAGGTTTTACTTGAGCTTATAAAACAGTTTTAAATACAGTTTATTTATTTTTTGTTAGAGCTTTCCATGATACAGGAAACTTGCTTGATACTAGTTGGTTAATTTGTTCTGCAATCAATCGAGTCTCCGCTTGTGTATCTTTCTTAAGCCGCAATCCACAAACTCTAGCAAAAGCATACAAAGAACCCGTCCAATACCATTCAGTATACATGTTTTGAGGTAATATCATTCGAGCTTGCTCTGCACAAACCCCTTGTTCCAACATAACTGTATAAAGATGAAGACAGTTTAACACAACACTTTTAACTGTACAGTTTTCAGCAAAGTTCAAATCCACAAATTCATCTTCCATTGAACCTTGCTTTTTGTCTGGGTTTTTCTTACGCCATTTTTCTGGGAAATAAAACTCTGGTTCACTATCAACATATCGTCTAGAAATTTCATTCCAAATTAAACCTACCTGATGTTTGCCTAACTGTCTTGCAACAAAAATAGGAGCTTTAACTCTGAACTGTAGTTGAGGGTGAGCGAAAGGTGACCAGTGATTGTGCTCAGCTAAGAAGTTAATTAGTTTTTCGTCTCCTTTTTTAATAACTTCAATAGGACGCTGAGCGATAGTTCTTAAATCTGGAAATATTTCATCTTCATAACCCACTACATCCCATGTAGATTCTTTGTCAAACGATACTCGAGCTGCGTTTACAACTGTAAGATCTGTTCCTAATGTGTCAATTAAAGTAACTTTCATCTACTCTAGATTAGTATATGTAACGTTATTTTCAAGTTGGTTTTCTGAGTATGGTAAAGCTTTTGTTGGTTGTAGTTCGTCTACAGGTAAAGCTTTTAAGACGCTAAGATTACTGTTGTTGTAATCTAACATTTGCAATTCATTATAAATTTCTTTTTGTTCGTCAGTTAGAGGTATATACGTAGGCTCTTGTTCTATCAACTCGTCGAGCTTTGACATTAGTGCAGGCAATTCAACTTTAGATGTTGTTAAATCTATAAGACTTGTAAGCGGTGATTTTACAATGTTTAAAATGTTTTGTGCTTTTTTTGTAATATGTAAAAATTCAGAAATATCCTCTGGTTCAAGACATTCCTGACACATTAAACCATAGAAGTGACCGTGTTTAGAGCAAGTACTAGGTAACATATGTTATTTTTTATACTGTGTTAAAATTTGCTTTAATGTAGGTGCGTTATTTAAAGGGTTAGAGTTAATATCTTCTGTATTACTTTCTACTTCTTTTTTAGTTGTTTTTTTATCTTCTTTATGTTTTTTAATTTCATCGTCTAAAAAATCTTTAAAAGTTTTTACCGTACGCATAAGTATTATTTAGTTATGCGAAATAATTTTGATACTGTTTTAGAGCAGATTTATAATACATTCACAGCGTCAAAAAAACCAGTTTCATACACATTGCCTAATATTCTTACAACTGTAGAGTGTGATGAGGTTGCTCAATTTTTTGAGAAAAACTCTTTACTATACACTGAACTAATAAATTTTCTAAACAATACACCTAAACCTTCAGATAACATGCAAGAGTGGTTAAATTTATGGAATAAGATATCTGAAGAAGCATACACCAACAAAGCACTACCAAGTATAATAGTTTCTACAGGTCAAAAAGATAATAACGGAGCTTTAATACTTACACCCGAATCTGAAGAGAAACGTAAAGCTTTACGAGATTATATAGTTATGAGATTCACTGGAAGCGCATTAAATGATGTTAATCAACAACACGGCAGAACGGTTGGAAATGAAAAGGAAACTCTACTGCAAACATACGATAAATGGCTATCAAACACAAACCCTGATAATCACACTTCATACCAACAATGGTATGCTAATCATTTTAAATAATTTTTTTTAATAAAAACCTCTTGAAATATTTTTAAAAGCGTATATAATAACAGCATGTTTAAGATGCTTATTAAAATGTATGTGAAGTTTCTTTTATTTGTGAGCGTTTTTCTACATGATTACGTCACAGAACATATCAGCAGTAATACTCTTTGCCGCTGGAAAAGTGATTTAATCGGTTACATCATTCGTCTTGACGTTAAACATTCCTTGAATCTTTTTGAAGATTGATTATACTCCCTAGGTGATTAAAAAAGTTCAAGTTACTAACTTACACAAGAGCCTTGACTCTACATACTTATATAGTGAAAAGTTTACAAACATATTATCAGTAATAGACCCTCAACGCGCACCATTACTTGAAATCTATCATAAACAATTAAACAATATCACTACAGATCGTTTCTATTTTTATGATGTTACAGATACAAATTGTATCAAAGCACCTACTTATGATTGTATATCCGAAATCGTTAATAGATTACTAAATATACATTCTGAGAGTAATGATAATATTTGTTTAATTCATTGCTATGCTGGTAGACAGCGTTCTACAGCATTAGCATATATAGCATTAGCTATTAAAAACAATTTTAATTACGAACAATCCCTAGACGAGCTTTACACAATCAGACCTAAAGCTTTTCCTAATAGTTTAATATTAGAGCTTGCAGATCAAATTCTTAATTCTAAATTTGAAGAGAATTTCTACAATTATGTATACAACAAGAGCATTATACGACAATACGACAATCACTACATTAACTTTATTAAAGAAAACTTCACATAAACAACATTGAAAAATTAAAAAATAATATATAATAAAATAATATGGCAAAAATACTCGGAATAGACCTAGGTACAACCAACTCCTGCATGGCGGTTATGGAAGGTGGTGAAGCTCGTGTGCTTGAAAACAATGAAGGTGCGCGAACAACACCATCTATCGTTGCATTTACCAAAAGCGGAGAACGCGTTGTCGGACAAGCAGCTAAAAGACAAGCAGTAACCAATCCTGAAAATACTATTTTTTCAGTAAAGCGTTTCATGGGACGTAAGTATGCAGAAGTTAAAAACGAACTACATCGCGTACCGTACAAAGTAGTAGAGGCAGCAAATGGTGACGCTCATATTCAGGTAACAGTGAACAATGAAACAAAAACATATTCACCGCCTGAAATTAGTGCGATGATTCTTTCAAAGCTTAAAGCTGATGCAGAGTCAAAGCTTGGTGAAACAATCACACAAGCAATTATTACTGTACCTGCTTATTTTAATGATTCACAACGTAACGCTACTAAAGATGCTGGCAAGATTGCAGGTTTAGAAGTGCTTCGTATCATTAACGAACCTACTGCTGCAAGCTTAGCTTATGGTCTTGAAAAAAATAATGATCAAAAGATTGCAGTCTATGATCTCGGAGGAGGTACCTTTGACATTTCGGTTTTGGAAATTGGTGATGGTGTTTTTGAAGTTAAAGCTACTAACGGTGACACTAATCTCGGTGGTGACAGCTGGGATCAAGCTTTAATGGATTGGATTATTAGTGAATTCAAAACAGATACAGGTATTGATCTAACCAAACAACCTGATGCAGTACAACGAGTTAAAGAAGAATCTGAAAAAGCTAAAATAGCACTCTCTAGCTCTCAGCAATATGATATCAATCTGCCATTTATTACTGCAGATCAAACAGGGCCCAAACACATTCAAAAGGTTTTAACACGTTCAAAGCTCGAACAGCTTACAGATAGTCTATTTGAGCGTACTTTACGTCCAGTGAAGCAATGTCTTGAAGATTCAAAACTCAAGCCAACTGAAATTAACGAATTGGTTCTTGTTGGTGGTATGACCCGTATGCCTAGAGTAATTGAGACAGCGCGTAATCTAGTTGGTAAAGAGCCGCATAAAGGTGTTAATCCTGATGAAGTTGTTGCTATCGGTGCTGCTATTCAGGGTGGGGTTCTTGCGGGAGATGTTACGGATATTCTACTTCTTGATGTAACACCATTGACTCTAGCAATTGAAACTGCAGGTGGAGTGGCAACACCTATGATACCGAGAAACACGACTATCCCAACACGTAAGTCGCAAGTCTTTACTACTTATAGTGATAATCAACCAGGTGTAGAAGTGGTTGTTCTTCAAGGTGAGCGTGCAAAGAGTGCAGATAATAAACGTTTAGGTAACTTTAAACTAGACGGTATTGCTCCTGCTCCTCGAGGTGTACCACAAATTGAAATTACATTTGATATTGATGCAAATGGTATTCTCAATGTATCTGCTAAGGACACTGGTACTAATAAACAGCATAATATTACTATCACAGGTTCAAGTGGTTTAAGTAAAGATGATGTTGAAAGAATGCAACGTGAAGCTGAACAATATGCTGAGCAAGACAAGCAATATAGAGAAAGTGTTGAGCTAAAGAATCAAGCAGACAGTTTAATTTATCAGGCTGAAAAAACATCTGCAGAGGTAAATGAAGAACATAAATTAAAGATTGAAGAAAGTGTTAAAAATCTGCGTAATAGTTTAGCAGAAGATAATAATGAAAGCATTAAGCAAAACATTAACACTCTGCAAGAAACTGTAGCAAGTGCTTTACAAGCAAAAGCTCAAGACACTCAACAACCATCGCAAGATAAACAAGACTCAAGTGACGTAATTGATGCGCAATTTGAAGAAGTAGCTAAAGATAAACCATCAGAATAAAGATATAGATATAGTATAAGTATTAAAGTAGTGCGTTATATATAACGCACTACTTTCTTTTTATGAAAACACTAACAGGTACATTAATGGCATTTTGTTTTGTATCTTGCCTGATCCCTCAGATTTATAAAATATATAAAACCAAGTCTGTAGGAGATTTATCAAAAGCAATGATTATCTTGGGCGCTTTAGGCACTATATTCAATCTTATTTACAACCAACTTAATGGTATGTACACGTGGTCTTTAATTAAAGACGTATTATCTTTATTTTTTTCTTTTTGGTTGTTATTTCTTTGTATGAAATATAGAAAACATTAAACGTCATCTATATTATCTATCGTATCTAAACACTCCATACCACTCTCAAACGCTATAGCTAATATATCTTGAACTTCTTTTTGAAACTCTAACTGCTCACTATCTGGTATACTTTCTAAATATCTTGAAAATATATTGTACATTAATGCTGCCACCCACACTGAATTGCCATCGTGGTCACTCTCAACTCTAACAGCAGGGCATATAGTATCATTTTTGTTGCTTTTGATTTGGTAAACTGTTAATACCTTTAAAATGTTTGAAGTGTCGTAATCCATTTTAAATACTTATTTGAAAAACACTTTTCTTATGCTATTATAAGATATGCCTTATATTGAACAAAATAGTAGAGAAAAGTTTAATAATCTTATTAAAGATATTTCTGAACGCGTACATCAACAAAACTGGGAGGGAGAATTAAATTATATTTTTACAATGTTACTAAAAAACGTTTTAGAAACTAATGGACGAATGAATTATAAAAACATTAACGCTGCAATAGGTACATTAGAATGTTGTAAACAAGAATTATACCGCATTATTGCAGCTCCGTACGAAGATAAAAAAATACATATAAATGGAAATTTATAAAACGTTTTATAAATAAAAATATGTTAAACTCAGGATATCAAGAAGGTAGTTTCAGTGCTCAAATATCACAATACCGCACTCAAGCAGCGCATTTAGAAGCAGAAAATATACGCTTAAAAAATTTACTACTTGAAATGCATACGAAAAATATTGAACTTGAAAATAAGTTAAAAGAAAAAGAACAACCTGTAATTTCTAAAGATACAGACATTAAAGATAATACACCGACTGAAATTTTAAATGTACCTGAACCAACAAATACTGCAGTAGAACCTAAAAAGAACAAATATAAGAAAAATGAAACTAAATAAGTTACTTTCTACTCTCGCTGCTACTTTATTGCTTTTTAGTGTCGACTATAAAGCAAACTGTGAAATTAAAAATTTACAATTACAACAAAAAAGTCTTACTACAAAGACCAATATCGTCATACCTTCAGTTGTAGCTTCATTACAAATAAATGATGTAATTACTTTGCATACATCTGATCTCAAAAAGTTCACCGGGCATGTAACGAAAGTTGACGAAACACCTGAAGCTATTAAAATATCTGGTATCGTACATAATTCCGACAAAACAATGTTTGGTTTTATGATGAATAAAAACGGTGATTTTCAAGGTTGTATCACCAACGAAAACCAAACAATTTGGTATGTAATGGAATTAGATATAAATCTCAAAGGTTATTTGTTTTACAAGAAACTAAAATTTGATAAAACTATTTAATTATGACAGTATTATTAGTTTCATTTACATCTCTAGCATTATCTGTTGGTTTCTTTTATCTCAAAAAGAAACAAAAGAAAAGCAACTGCAATAAACAATGTTGTAGTTGCTTAGCAAAGAGAAATCAACTCAACCAAACAGGCTCGATGTAGATATTAGCTACATCTCCATTTTCATTTACCCATTTAGTAGTTTGCCAAGGATGTAAAACTGCACTTACCGATTTATATAAAACCGAGCTATCTTTTATAATACACCACTCGGTATTCTTAATTACTGAAATATCGTTACTATGATATTTTGTGTCTGTTACATGTGACAATATAAAGTATTCGTTGTTATCTTTTTCTAGAAAAACATTTATAGACGCTTTACTATAATCTGGTTTTATAGCTTTACCGTTCACGTACACATACCACTCCTCATCATTGCTTGATTTTTGAGGGATATTATTATTATACTCTTCTTCCTTTACCCCGTAGTTATAAAAACCCTGTGAATATGCTCCATCAGCTGGTCTAGAATAAAACGGTAAACCACACCAATGATAGACATAATAATTAACACTGTCATCTTTTGGGTGTGTTGGGTTATATTCTGGTGTATTATAATCGTACACACCATCTTTAAACGCACCATTAGTAAAATATCCATTAGCTAAACCTACATACACACCCTTTTCAAATTCAATAAAGGTATCAGTTTCGTTATTTGTAACTGAAAGTAAAGAAGCTAAATGACTATCAAGTTGCAATGCACCGTTAACGAATTCATTCTTTATACCATTAGAGAAATAATAATATTTACCGTCTTCAAATTTTAAAATATTATTAGCGTATGCACCGAACGCTCCTGTATCAGTATATGTACCGCATTTATCTGTATCATCTAATATGCTGTATACGTATGAAGTATCGTTTGGTGATGTTATTTTACCATCTTTATAGTATCCGTCTTTATACGCCCCTGAATTGTGTACATCGTATTTACCGCCCAATCCATCTGAAATATAACTATAACACACATCTTGTGTTATTACGTCACCTTTAGGATAATATTGATATATTTTATATTCTGAACCCTTACCATCAGCAAAAATTGAATATACACCGTTTTTATACGAATCACCATTTATAGTGATAAAACAATCTATATTGTCTTTTAGAAGAGTGTCAGCAGATATATGCCCTTTAACACCATCAATAAAATCATGTAAGTAGTTATCTTCAGTTGTATCGTCTACGTAAGAGCCATTAGCAGGTAAACCTTTAACATAAAAACGCTTAGTCTTAGTATCAATATCTATATGCGTAGATGTTATTCTTATATCAATTTCACCGTCATGGTAGTAACCGTAAGAAAACGGACCATCATCATGTTTTGCGATATCACCTTTAATACCATTTTCAAAAACATAACGCACTCCACCACCATCATCATATTTACCATGTGCTAATTTAACAGATGTATCTGTATTATAAACACACCATAAACTTACAGAGTCTTTAGCTTTATATGCTAATTCTATATTAGATGGTACACATAAACTATTGTTATCAAAATAACCATAAGTGTACGCTCCATTTTTTTTGAAAACGTAATTACTCTTTTGAAGAGAAATGCCTAACCCTTGACGCGGCATAAATTAGTTTTTGTAAGCTAAAACTTTACCACTCTTAAGAGCTATTTGTGTAAACACTCCATATAATACTGTACCAGCTGCAAAAACAGTATCATTTAAAGCGCTATCTCCATCCCATCCACTTTCAAGTTCATTAAAAACCGTATCTGAAAGTACTTGAAGGGTGTGCCAACTACCTGTAAATCGTTTATCTGAAGTGCTTATAAATGTAGCACCTTTCTGTCCTAGACTTAATTGATCATTAACGTTATAAATAGCTTGTGCAAATAAGTTTTTATTTTGATCGTTTTCAATAGGTAACCATGAATTATTAAATGCGTTATTTGCGTTGTTTACTGGTGTAGTGAAGTTAGGTGTAAGAGATGCCATATATTTTATTTATCTATTTATAGAAAAAAATAAGAGACCAACTCGAATTGGTCTCTTACCTATAGTAAAGTTATTTATTTTTATTGTTATTGTTAGTCTACGTTAATATCAATATTTTGTGTTTCAGGTTGTATACATGGAACGGTAATGCGTAGCAAACCGTCGGTGTATGAGGATTTAATATTTTTAGCGTCTACATCTTTTGATAAAGCAAAAGATACAGAACTCTTTTTAAGACTAATACCTCTTCGTAAATACACTCTTTCATCATCTGCTTCAGGTTTAGCAATATTAATATGTAATTTATTGTCAAAGACTTTTACACTAATATTATTTTTACCTATACCTGCTAACGCTATTTCAATTGTGTATTGAAGCGGGGTGTCTGTTTCATCTTTATCAACTACAATATTGTAAGGGTAGTTGATATCTGTAAACATCTGTGATGTTTCAGGTTTAGTGTTACTGTTGGTTAAAAACTGCTCAAACCAGGATGGTGAGAACAGCGCCGGTATTCTATTTAATTTATAATATGTTGTCATAATTTTATTCTCCCTTTAATAAGGCAAGTATAACTTTATCTACAGGTATCAAGATTAACCCTTACGGCATTAAGCTTGATAATATTATTTATAGTTTCTCGGCTAGAAAAAGCAATATTTTTTATATAAATAAATTTATGTTATCTAGAAAAATAGCAACGTTTCAAGAAGTTTATAATAGTAGACTTCTTGTAAGGGAAAGTGTAGGTAGTGCTATACTTAATAAATTACCAGTTTTTTTAATTAACCTACTGCGTAGATATGCAGTAAAATACTTAAAAGCTTTACAAGTCAGTAAACCGGAAGCGTTTGAAACCTTATACAGTATGTATAAAGACAATGATATTGATAGTTTAAAAAACTTAGCTTTACAACAAATTAATAGTAATGCTATTAAAACGGAAAACTTTAATACTAAAAAAATAATTATCGGTGGGTTAGGCGCAGCTGTATCTCTATTAAGTGCTATAGGTATGTCTATTAAAGCATGGATGCACTACACACCTGACAACTTACCAAATATATCTACAGCAGAAATTATAGCTGATGTTTTTGTTACTTTAATAATTTTAGCTTTACCTTTAGTAACAGGTTCGGTTATTGATAATTATAGAGATAAAGAAGAAGCTTTACAGTATATTGAAGATTTAGAGCAGGAGAATAATAATTTAAACAACGCTTTAGACAAACTTAAAAGTAAAGAAGAAACAAACAATAAAACAGATCTTGAATTAGAAAGATAATATATGGCTTTTGAAAATTTATATCAAAGACTTGTAGAGCATCAGATTATAACAATTAAAGACGATACTGACGAAGACTCTAAGTACGCAAAGAACAATAAACAAGCCAGAGACATGGCTCTAGCACAAATAGAAAATATACTTAGAAACGCTACAAACCTTATGAGCGATATACGTACTGGTATAGATGTAGAGCCGTGGGTAGCAGAGAAAATAACACTTGCAAATGATTACTTAAACACTGTTGTAGAGTGGACGGCATTTAGAGTACAAAGTGATGAATAAGTATGCACACTTATATTGAGCAATTTATAGATGAATTAGGTAGCTTACATATTTTTAAAGAACATTTTACTGAACAGCTTGAAGCTTCTCAATATCTTTTTGAGAGATACACACACAGTAAAAATAAAATTTTTAAAACAACAAGCGAAGAAGAGATATTTGAACAGTTTCCTCAGAATAAAGTTTCTTTAAATATCAAAGAAAACAAATTTATATTGCATGCACTCAACGGAGTGCTGACAGGTACAATCACTATTACAGATGATTATATGATATAGATCACCACGATCTTGAGGACTTAAGACCTAGAGCTTTTTTATATCTTGCTACGTTGCAAGACCAATATCCTGCAGTTGTTCTATCTTTCTTAAGATGGCATTTATGTCTTGCACGAAATGATTTAGCTCTAGCCTTATTGTTGTTTTTGATTTTAAGATTAGGGTCACCGAACGTTACCTTCTTTACACCACCGCTTTTACTTTTAACATACACTGCAAATTTCTTAGGCCCGCCAGGTGTTCTAAACGGTGAGTTGAGTCTATGTTTACCTTGTTTTTTAGATTCTTCTTCTAATAATGCATCTTCTTCGAGGTATATAGGTGCGTCAAGATACACTTGTCTCCCTTTGTATTCCCCTGTATCCCCCAGGTTAGACTCTAATAGCTCGGCGTCATCATCATCGACTGCTAAAACGTTTTCTAAATATAAAGCTCTAGCTTCTTTTATTAAAGAAAAATAACCTTCTGAGTAAATACGAAAAATGTTATTACGTAATTTAATCTTATTGTCTAAATGATATTTTAAACTTTCTGATACTTCTACGTCTCTTAGTAAGTGTATTTCTTTACTGTCTTTTATGTAATCAACAAAATTCATAATCTTATTTATTGCTCCGTTATCTTTACAACAAGATCTGTTGTACCTTTTATTAATCTGTGATAAACACCTTTTTTAATTTCAAAGTTTTCTTTTAAAGGTATTGGTAAACAGTTATCAAACTGTATATACCAATCATTCTCGTTAAGAATCTCAATAAACCTATCGTTATAGTCTCTATGCCATTTCAAATCTTCATATTTTACAGTGCTTTTAAATGTACGTATAAAAATATTATCAGTTACATTCTCTTGTGAGAACACATCTTGTTCTACTTTCTTTTTACTCATTTTTATTAAATTTAAGACATAAAAAAACCCTCGGTTGTTCACCGAGGGTTTTAATTTTTAAGATTTAAACCTTAGCTATTAAAGTATTAGGTGAGTTGGGTGTTACAATACCGTGTGCATTGTAAATAGTAGGCTGTGGAACACTACCAAAATTTTGTTGTACTGTACCGTTCATATCAATAGGTAGAGAGTTTTTTGGCATATGGTCCATAGATTGAAGAAGAATATTAAGGATAGAAGTATTTGAGACTGAAGTAATTTGCATACCTAATAATATTATGCTAATAGCTGCTAGAATCAACATAAACGTTTATCAATTTTTTCTTATAATATCTTCTTCAACACATTTTTCACCGTATTGAATTTCAATTATTTTGAGTACTTTTTCACTTTCATTTGCAAGCATATGCCATTGGTTTACATCAATATGCAAATAATCATGCGTTTTAAACACCCCTAATAATATTTTAGACGTTTCATGTATATTAAAAGTATTTGAAAGAGTGTACACTGTCGCAACTCCTTCTGAAACAAACCAATGTTCAGCTCTATGTTTATGTACTTGCATAGACAAGGCATTGTGAGGAAGCACTACCAACTCTTTTACTTTGGTATGTTTTCCGTTCTCATGCAAAACAGAATAATTTCCCCAAGGTTTTTTAGTTTTAGGAACTTTCCATTTTTCTAAAATCCAGCTAGAAGAATTTTTCTTATCTTCTCCTCCTACTCCAAAAACAAATTCTACAAACGGAAGATGTTCTTCCGGTAAGTCCATTTCGGGAATATTAGTTTTCGTTCTGTCTCCTCCATTGCCAAATACGATTTTAGCGTTAGGATAGCGTTCTCTAACTTGTAAGATTGCGTCTTTAGCTGAGTTATCTGCATCATTAAAGACTATAACTTCATCTACTTCCTTAATAGCAGCTAAAATAGCTTGCCGCTCTTTCAATGGCATAAAAGGAGTTCCCTTTTTTCTCGTAAGCCATCCATCGGAATTTGCTCCAATGATAAGATAATCTCCAAGTTTTTTTGCTTCTCTAATGTATGCAATATGACCTGAATGAATGGGATCAAACCCCCCTGTGATTAACACAATATTTTTCATTTTATTTGATGTTCTAATTTTATTAAATGTAATGCATAATCATGCTGTATTTTGCAAAGATAATTTCCTAGTTTTTCGTTGTCAAGTATTTTTATACAAATTATATATGAGGAATGATACAATGTTTTAACTATCAACCATCCTACTTTTAGGTATAAAAATTTAAACATTAATTGAAGTATACAAACTCATTAGACATAATCAAGGCTTGAATATAAGCTTCCCACGGAGTAAGAGGTTTACGTTCTACTGGCTTTCCAACATTCTTCAAAATGCCCATGTTACTATTACTCACTACTGTAGTTTCGAGACTTTCCTCAGCTGTCGAAGTTGCTGTTTTTGGTTTGGTTGCAGCGGGTTTATAGTGCTTATTGGCTTCATTCAAAAAATCTTTAGCTAAAGAAGGCTCTTGACCTCTTGGATAACGTTGAAACAAAACAGCATAAACCACCTTAATTTTTTCATCATCGTCTTTTGCATTCTGGAAATCCTTTCTCTCAATAACTGCTCTGGCTGCATCAACAACCATTGGAGAGTTCAAAAAGAATAAAGCTTGTTGTGGAACAATAGAGGAAGCTCTTTTTGAGTTAGTCATTTCTGGATCAGAAAAATCAAACTGCATCATTAAATCTGACACAGCAGAACGGTCTACATATCCATAAATTGAACGACGATATGAATAAGGTTCATCTGTAATGTTAACAGGTTTACCTCCAACTGTTCTGTCCATTTTTCCTGTAATTTGTACTAATGAATCTCTAATAGATTCGAAGTCCATACGTCGAACTGGATAGTGCCAGAAATATTTGTTTTCTCCATCCTTAACTGCAAACGCAGGATTAGGAGCAGACGATTGACGATATGTTGCAGACTTCATAATGAACTTATGTAGTTTCTTTAATGACCAACCGTTCTCTACAAACCATGCAGAAAGATAATCGAGAAGTTCTTGATTGCTTGGTTTTGAAGCCATATTACCTAAATCATCTGGACTCTTAACTAAACCTTCTCCAAAATGCCACATCCAAACTCTGTTAACAATTGTTCTGGCTGTCATTGGATTGTCTTTAGACGCAATGGCTTCTGCAAGTTCTAAACGACCAGAACCTTGTTTGAATATTTCATTCTCATGATTCAAGAAAGTTAAGAAGCGTCTCGGAACTAAATCTCCTTGCTTAGACTTTTCTCCGCGAATATAGATTTTGGAATCTACTGGTTTGTCTTTGTCTTTAACAATCATTGCTCCTCCGGGAGCTCCTTTGTGGGAAATCTTTAACGAGTTAATTTTATTAACTGCTGTACTTTGCAAAAAGTTTCTAGGTAATGGGGGAAGCTTTGCTGTTGGATTTCTCATCATTCCTCCTCCAAACACTTGTAAGAATTGATCATTAGTCCAAATTTCAGAAGCAGGAATTACGGGATAAATTGCTGTAATAAGTTCTGCCATGTTTTTGTCTTTATACTCAGTAAAGTCTTTCTTTGCAGCTTGATCATAATAATCATTAATCTGGGTTGGAGAAACAGAGTTAAACAACGTTTCATACAAGCCAGCTACATCTTTAAGTGTTTTAGGAGTAGCAGGACTAAACTGAGCTCTTAATGATTGATTCCATTCGGGTTTATCTTTAATCTCTGCAAACTTTTCTGCAATTTTATCTTCTGGAGTTTTAGAAAGAATTGAGAATACTCCAAGAACTGGATGCTTATCGCTAAGCTTTACAGCACGAGCAGGAAAGTCATCATCTTCTCTATTTTGATTGAATCCGTACTCTTTTAGTGCATCAAACCTTTCTGCTCCTTTCTTTGTAGAAATCATCATATAAGCAGTCACTTTTTCGTTAAACTCTTTAATCTTTTTTCTCAAATAATTGTAGTAAGTGTCTCTACTCTCTTTTTCAAACCCTTCTACCTTTTTCAAAAAGTCTTCTTCATATTTTGAACCTACGTTTGCTACTAAAGGAACCTCTGTTGGTTCATAGATTGAGTTAAAAACTCCATGCATAGAGTAATAATCAGCAGTAGGAATTGGATCAAACTTGTGGTCATGACAACGAGCGCAGGCTACAGTCAATCCCATGAATGCTTTAAATGTAGTATCGATACGTTCGTCAATCACATCATCAGCATTGTTAAAACGTTTACCAACCGTGAGGAAGCCCAAAGCCGCCAATCTTGGATCACTAGTACCAATATCAGGTAGTTGATCTGCAGCTAATTGTTCAACAATAAACTTATTAAACGGTTTGTCTTGATTGAAGGAGTCAATAACATAGTCTCTGTACGTCCATGCATACTCATAACGATATTCAGCATTGCGGGCGTTACCCTCTCTATTGCCAGTTGTATCAGAGTATCTTGCTGTGTTAAGCCAGTGCCTTCCCCAGCGCTCACCGTAATGTGGTGAAGCAAGAAGCTGATCGATCCATTGATCAATTAGATATTCGATCGTACCTGGTTGTTTTCTGAGAATAGCATCTCTATATTGCATTGAGAATTGCTTCATAGATTCTGCTGTTGGAGCAAAACCAACTAAGTCTAAAAACATTCTACGAAGAAGAGCTTCTGGTTCTGCATATGGAGATGGTGTTAATCCAGTCTTGTCGTTAATCATTTTCCAGACAATCCAAGCATCAATTTCGTTTCTAGCCCAATTATTAAAATCAATTTTAGAAGTTCTTGAAAGAACACCAATCATTGGAGCTTCTGACTTATAATAAATTGGCAAGAAAGACCAATTCATCTTTGCTTGCTCTGTCATTCCAGACAGTTTTTTAACTTCTCCTCCAGCTCTTGGATCTGGAGCCCCCATGGCAATCCATTGTTTGAACAAACTAATTTGTTCATCGGTTAACTTACCACCCTTTTTCTTTGGAGGCATCTGAAGATCGTCATCTGTATATTCAATAGCTTTGATGAATAAACTCTCTCCAGGCTTTCCTGGTACAATAGACTTACCACCTTGACCACCATCTTCCCATCCTTTCTTTGTGTCGAGAGTTAAGCCACCTTTCGAAACCCCCTTTTCAGAAGAATGACATTCGATACATTTTTCAGCAAGAAGTGGTCTAATGTTCTTCTCAAAGAAACTAATTCCTTCATCTCCATAAGAAATGGAAGTAATTGCCAGTAGTGTTAGTAGGATCTTCTTCATATGTTTTATTATTTTTCTATTGTGCTTTCAGGTATATCAGTCTCAGGTACTATATATACGTCTATATTTTTTTTGTTTTCAATATCTTTGGCTTTTTTTAAACGATTTAGACCATCAGCTACTGATAGTCCATAAGTTTGATTTTTAATAACTAAAAGAGGGTAAGATGTATCTGCTTTCATCATTCTAGCATTTGAAGCTTTTGGATCTTTTTCATTTTGTTTATCCCACCATTTTAATTCATGTTCTAATTTTGAAATAGGAAAATCTTTTTTCAAATATTTGTCTTTATTTTTTTCTGCAAATTTAACTACAGCTTCTACTGAACGTTTCACGCCATTATCATCAGTCATGATACTACCTTTAAAATTTTCAATAATACGAGAATATGCCTTTTCAAGTAAAATTTGATCTTGAGTTTTCATTGTATGTTTATTTATTTTTTGTAAGAACTCTCTAAGATACAGGTAATTCTTTTTGCAATTATTTTATCAATTTATTATGATATAGAAAAGTGGACGGTTTTTGTCAGAGTGATTAAGGAACCTCAAACGCAGTGCTCCACCGTAACACTCAAGCGGTACGTTACCAACGTAACAGTTATGCGATGATCTCTTTTATGATTTCACCGAAATTATCAGTCAAACGGAAGTCTCTTCCGTTATATCTATAAGTTAATTGGGTGTGGTCAAAGCCAAGCAAGCGAAGAATTGTTGCGTGTAAGTCGTGTACAGCTACTGGGTCTTCTGCAACATTCTTTCCAATCTCGTCGGACTTACCGTAGCGAGTACCTCCTTTAACACCACCACCAGCCATCCACATCGAGAAAGCTTTAGAGTGATGATCTCTACCAGAGCGCTCATTCACACGACCCGGGGTTGTAACCGTTCTGCCAAATTCTCCGCCCCAGATAATAAGAGTGGAGTCTAACAACCCTCTTTGCTTAAGGTCTTTGATAAGAGCTGCTGCTGGCGTATCAATGGCACCGCCTACACGAGTAACGTTAGTTTTAACGTCAGTATGATGATCCCAACCACCTGCTTCAATTTGTACGAATCGAACACCTCTCTCTACCAATCTACGCGCTACTAATAATTTAGCACCTAACTCGGTATTACCATACATTTCTCTAGTTGAATCGGTTTCTTTCTTAATATCAAAAGCGTCAGTAGCAGCAGCTTGCATTCTAAAAGCTAATTCAAATGATTCAATACGTGCTTCAAGTTGTTCATCTTTTTGAACTCTTTGTTCATGCATTAAATTCAGTTTCTTAGAAAGATCAATTTGATTCTTTTGAGAATCTGAAGTTGTAAACTCAGAAAATAAATTAGGTAATACTTTATTAGGAGCAGCGTTGCGGTTAAAGTTTGCATTAGAACCTTGGAATAGGGAAGGCAAAAATGAAGATTGTCTCCAATCAGCAGCACCACCCATAGTGATAAAACCTGGTAGGCTTTGATTTTCAGTACCTAAGCCATATAACACCCAAGATCCCAGTGAAGGTTTTGGCAACACCAGGGAACCGGTGTGTATGAGTTTTGCTGCAGGTCCATGGGCTGGTACATCTGTAGACATAGAGTTTATTAAACACATTTCATCTGCAACAGTTTGAAGTTGAGGAAAAGCATCTGAAATATGAATGCCTGATTTACCTGATGGAGTAAAATTGAATGGAGTGTAGAAGATTTCTCTCTGACCACCGTCGGAGGAAGTACCGTCAAACTTTTTCATTTCGGGTTTGTAGTCAAACGTGTCGAGATGAGAAGGTGCCCCGCCAGCAAAAATATGAATTACAGCTTTTGCTTTATGCGGTAGCGGTGCTTTTCGCTCTTTGAGAGGGGAATCTGCTGCCTGCAGTTCTTGCATAAGAGCTGCAGCTGCTACACCGCCTATACCTAATGATGTCTTTGTTAGAAAATCTCTTCTGTTAAAGACATCAAACCTGTTGTTACAGAGTTGTGTTGTATGCATACATTAATAATTATTAAAAACGCATTATATTATGTTTTTCAAATAAAAGCAAGAAAAAACATAAGTATAAAAATGAGGATAAAACTTTTTTGGTATGTGTTGTTTTTTATGTTCAGTACTGTGACAGTATTAAGTGCTATTAAGAAAGCTGAACAATCCTCAATAACACAACAAAGTAAGACATCCTCTATATACAACGAAAAAGGAGGGTTGGAAATCACTGCAATTTTAGAGCTTAAGGAAGGAGATAAAGTGCTTTTTAAACTCAGCGAACAAAGAAGTGTTGAAGGCGTTGTAACTAAAAGTATTTATAAACCTGAAGAAAGCTTAACTATTGTAGGTGAGGTGTCTAAAGAAGATAAGTCAGGTTTTATGTTTTTTGCAACGTCTCAAAACGCTATTGGTGGAGCAGTGTACTTACCTAAAGAAAGCTTAATTTATAAGTTAAGATTTGACGAGAAGAAAGAAATTTTTTATCTACAAGAACAAAAAATAGAAGTACAAAAGAAATAAAATATGAGTAAAAATAAGGCAAAAAGAGATGATGATGATCCTATAGATGATATTGAATTTGATAAAATCAACGAATCACCTCTGGACGAAAAACAATTTTATAGAGGGGATAAAAAGCTATTAAAAGACGGTGCACTCTTTGAGTGGACACCGAAAATGATCAAAGAAAACAAAACCTGTGCAGATGATATTATACATTTTGCTGAAAATCATTTTTATATAATTGATCCTAATAAAGGTAAAAAGAGTGTTATAGAATTATATGTTCGCCAGAAACAAATCTTAAGAAGTTTACAGAATAATAGATTTGTGAGTGTTTTATCTTGTAGACAGGCAGGTAAAACTACATTAATGACAATATTTGCATTATGGCTTACTATATTTCATAGTGATCAACGTGTAGTTATTGTTGCAAACAATGAAAACACAGCTATTCGCGTTCTTAAACGTATACGAATGGCTTATGAGCAATTAGAGCCTTTTATCAAACCTGGTTTAAAAGAGTATGGTAAAACAGGTATTACTTTCAGTAATGATAGTAGTATAGGTGTTAGTACTACTACGTCTACTGCTGCTCGTGGCGATACTGCTAGTTGTCTTATTATTGACGAGGCTGCATTCATTGATCAAAACTTTATTGATGATTTTTGGAAATCTGTCATACCTATTATTACTAGAAATAAAAAGTCTAAAATTTTTATGACTTCTACTCCTAATGGTACAGATAATAAATTTTATGAGATTTATTCAGGTGCTGAAAAAGAAGTAAACGGATGGAAAGCAGAGCGTATAGATTGGTGGGACATACCAGGTCAAACTGAAAAATGGAAAAGAGATATGATTGCTGCTTTAGGATCTGAAGAATATTTTAGACAAGAGTTTGAAAATCATTTTGTGAGTAGCGGTGAAGGAGCTGTAGCAGCTGAAACAATTGAAAAACTTAAAACAGAGAGAATACAACCTATATGGGTAAATTCAGACACTTCTTATAAAATATTTACCGCTCCAGATAAAAACAAACTCTACGTTATAGGGGTAGATGTAGGTGAAGGTATAGGTAGGGCTAGTTCGGTTGCTCAAGTGTTAGATATTACAGATCCTAAAAATATACAACAAGTAGCCGTTTACTCTACAAACAGTTTAGATCCCTTTCATTTTGGTAATAAAATATTTGCTATAGCAAATTCATGGGGTAAACCACCACTTTTAATAGAAAGAAACAACTGCGGTGGGCAGGTTATAGATGCACTCTATTACACCTTACAATACGAACGCATAGTTACATATACTAAGACATCAAGTAAAGGTTCTTATGTAAGTACTCGTAGTTTGGGCGTATTAAGTCATAACAACCTTCGCAGTGATGCTATATCTAATTTACGTTATTGGGTGAACTCTTTGCGAGCTGTACATATACATGATATAGATACAATATTAGAATTTGAGACATTTGTTAAGCAATCTAACGGCGTGTATAAAAAACGCAATGAACGCTTTCATGACGATAGAGTAATGGCTCTAGTATGGGCACTTATGGCGTTATCACCTGAATTATGTCAACAATTGTTTAGTGTGATAGAGTATGACACCCAAGGTATGCCTTTGATTATAGAAGATAACGGTGATTGGGACAAAGATTCAACATCATATATACCGAGAGATATAGACACAAATAGTATTATAAGTATAGTTCAACCATTAATAAACGAAAAATCAACAAAACGAACTAGTATTTTTGATGATGATAAATATGAAGAGACATATAATGAAGATTTAGAACAATTAATAGTTGATGGTTATACCTTTTTATAGAGTATGAATACTAACCCTGAAAAACAAAATATTTTAAATCAAGCCCAAAAAGATAAATTCTTGATGGTACTTGATGTGCCTCCGTTTCTGCAAAAATTAAAATTAGGAAGCGAAAAAGAAGATATAGGTATAACTTCGTTGCAATTAACGATTTTTGGTAGCGTTGTACCTGCTGCAAACGTACCTAATGTTGCTAATGGTTACAGCGGTCAAATACAACATGTCACCTCTATGGCTAGGCCAGAATTCTCACCCTTAACACTTAACTTCGTAGTAGATAATAAATACCACAATTATTACTTGTTATGGAGATGGTTTGCAGGTTTGAATGACCCTAAACGTTCTGTATATACTATCGAGCCAGGTAATCCTAAAATTCGTGGTTTATATGATTATCAAACAAATATGACCATTTTTGGTTTGGATGAGTATAACAAGAAAGTTATAGAATTTAAGTATTTACATGTATTTCCAGTTGGGCTTGGTGGTATTGAATATTCTTATCAAGATACAGGCGGTTTAATAAGTAACGTAACCTTTCAATTTGATCAATTGCTTGTCAATTTAATTGAGGGAGCCTAAAAATCAACAGAAAAGAATAAATAATTTAATACCCTTTAACAACATATGAGAACAATTAATTCACCAGGAGTACAAATAACGGAAATTGATCTTAGTACATACGCACAACCTCAGGTTGGTACTAATGTCTTTGTTGCAGGCTTTGCAGATCAAGGCCCTGTCGATCAAGTAATTCAAATAAGCACATTAACTGAGCTTGAAGATATCTACGGTGCACCGAAAACAGCACCAGAAGCTTATTTTTATGAAAACTGTAAGCAAATTGTACAATCACCAGGTAACCTTTACGCTACTCGCTTACCTTACGGTGAAAATTTAGGTGAAGAGTTTTCAAGTCAGCATAGTGCTCTTTTATTCCCGGCTGCTACAGGTTTAGAAGTTAGTTATACAGCTGTAAGTACTATTCAAGTACAGTCGATAAATATCGTAGGAGACGATGGTATTGAGAGTGTGGATTTTAGCGCTGGTATTAATATTGAAACTATAGTGAAAAGAAAAGATGGTTATACATCTAGAGGTCAAGACGAAACATTTACACTTGAAAATACTAAATGCTTAAAACTTAATGGTGTCGACACTCAAGTGCTTTCAATATCAACAGTATCAGTTACATGGGAGGCTGGGGAAGGCACACCTACTGTTGTAATCGGTAAACCTCGTCAAATATCTTTAAGACTTGATGAATATCAAGATCTATTAAACGGTGAGTATGAATGGGCAGATGGTTTAGGCAGCTACGACTGGCCTGTAACAGATGGAGAATTTGATATAGAACCAGTGTACGATTTATCTGAGTCTGGTCCGCAAATGAATGATGTTGGGTTTATTGTCATCAACACAGCTAAATCTGTAAATAATGAAAAAGGTGCAGGTTATTATGTCAGTATAGCAGACAATTCAAATTTTGGCCCTGATAGTAACTATGATTCGGTTGTAGGTGTTATATCTCTTACAGCTAACCAAGGTCCAAAACGTTTAGATGATGAAATACCTGAGCCTGTAGAATATGGACAAGTAGAGATACCAACTACACGTTTTATGGTAGCTCTTTCTGCAGAAGCTGCTGAGAGAAAACAAAGTATATCACGTGTTATTGAAACTGTACCTAAATTTAACTTTGGTGATGATTATTTTGCAGATAGTATTGTAGTTAATGTACACAGAGTAGGTATACCTAACTCTCAACCTAACATGCTAAATATCAGCGTTATGGAATCTTTTATAGGTTCACTTGATAAAGAAAAGAAAACTGTTGCAGATGCTGGTGGTGTACAAAAGTCTTTCTTTATTGAAGATTCTGTTAATAATACTTCATCTCGTATTAAATTAGTAGTTAATCCTAACTTATCAAAATACCTACAATGGACAGATCCACTATCAGAAAACTCTAATCCCGTGGTTCAAGTACGTGTTGATCCAGGTGCAAAGTATTTATTTGCAAATGGTGTTTTCACACCTACAAACCCTGGTGCAGATGCAAAGCATGTAGGTAACGTTGCAGGTAAGCTTGAGCATGCATTGAGATTAGTAGAAAATCCCGATAATATTACGTTAGATATAGTAGTAGATGCAGGTCTGTCAACTATACATACTAATAACGTTAGCGGGCAATTTGATGATTTAAAGCGTTTAGACCCAGCGTTGACTGCTTTAGATAATCCTGAAAGCGATGCTATTGCAAGCTGGCTTGAAGTACATAATGTATTGAATTCGTTTGCAACCGATACAAGAAAAGATTGTATCGCTATAGTAGATCCTTTGAGACAAGTATTTTTACGCGGTGGTTCAAAAACAGCAGAGCGTAGAGGTGTGAGCTTTACAGAAGCCATTTATACGCCGTTGAAAAATCTATTGTCTCTATGTGACTCTAACTATACAGCAGTGTATGGTAACTGGCTCTTAGGTTCTAGCGTTGCATTGGATAGAAAGATATGGTTACCAGCTTCTGGTGCTGTTGCTGCTATGTATTGTAAGAGCGACGCTGCAACGCAACCTTGGTTTGCACCAGCAGGTTTCACACGCGGTTCATTAACCGGTGTACTTGATTTAGCAATTAATCCTAATCAAAAGCAAAGAGATAATTTATATACAATATCTGTTAACCCTATCGTTAACTTCCCAGGTGAAGGTATTGTTGTTTTTGGTCAGAAGACACTACAACTTAAGCCTACAGCATTTGATAGAATAAATGTAAGAAGATTGTTCTTATCGTTAGAGCGTTCAGTTGCTAAGGGACTAAAATACTTTGTGTTTGAGCCTAATACAGCTATAACAAGAACACGTCTACTAAACACAATATCTCCAATCTTCTTGGAAGCTAAACGCACCCAAGGTGTTTACGATTACATGATTGTATGTGATGAAAGAAACAACACATCAGATTCTATAGATCGTAATGAATTAATTGTAGATATATACATTAAACCTGTTAAAGCTGCTGAGTTTATCTTAGTTAACTTTATCGCAACCCGTACTGGTCAAGAGTTTTCAGAACTTATCTAATACTTTAGTAATAAACAATTAACAATTAAAAAATAACTAATAAATAATATATATGGCACAATTACCTCAAACTATTGAAGACTTCTATGCGGTAGCAACACAGAAAGACTTTGCACGTCTACATCAACTACGTATAGTTGATTGGGTCGATAAAGGATACAGTGTTTTAGAGCAGGGTGAAGAGCATATCGTGTACCTAGAAACAGCTTCTCTACCAGGTAGAGAAATTGCTGTACAAAATGTACCTTTCATGGGATTAACTTTTAACGTACCTGGCCTTGCATCCTACGGAGGTAGTGCTAGTTATGCTGTTTCACTTCGTTGTGATTCAGACTACTACTTACGTAGGGTTGTTGAACACTTTACAAGAAGAGTATTTAATGATGCTACTTCTTGGGGTGATTACAACACACCTGGTCTTGCACGTAACTATTTGACAATGACTCAAATGGACAAGAATATGAACATTATAGGTGTTTATACACTTGTAGGTGCAAACATCGTAAACACTGGTGCTATACAGTATAATCTTGGTGATACAGGTTCAATTGCAAAAGTTGATTGCACGCTGTCTTATCATTACTGGGTACCAGGTGGTAACACGGGTGATGGTTACCAAGCTGCTGGCGTTGTTTCAGCTCCTGCTAAGAATCAAGCATATTCTACACCAATACTTGGTCCAGGTTCACCACAAACCTGGCAATAAAGTAAATTTAAAGCTAAAAGTTAAAAAACCTCTGCAGTATACTGCAGAGGTTTTTTATTTTGTATTAAATACAATATATACATTATGTCTGACGGTACACCTAAGCTTAATATAGAAGATTTCTATGCTCATGCCACGAAACATGATTTTGCACGTTTACATCAATTAAGAGTTATTGAATGGAAGTGGTTTGGAGAGGATGTCTTTCCTGAAGAAGATTGGTTTTTGTACTTAGAAACTGCTATATTACCTTCTCGGGAAATAGCTAATTTAACAGTTCCTTATTTAGGTATGACATTTAATGTACCCGGTATGGCCTCGTATGGTGGTTCTGCAAGTTATGCAGTTACATTTAGATGTGATAAAAGTTATAAAATACGACGTATTATTGAAACACAATCTAGAAAAACACACGACGACACTGATACTACAGGTAATTATCTAGTACCAGGTGAGAATAGCTTTATGGTACTTGGCTTGTTAGACAAACATCAAAATATTATAGCTGTATATAAGTTGATAGGTATACATGTTATAAACACTGGAACTATT
>JACCEE011091697.1_pt1 | contig 24355 bp, 26 predicted proteins | sample 7449931 | NCBI WGS metagenome assembly JACCEE01 (sample SAMN15323457, study PRJNA562643) | freshwater metagenome | isolation source: river surface water | place: USA:Blue River Watershed | collected 2017-08-19 | reverse complement strand
TGCCGTCATGCGATTAAAGGAATTTCCCAGTTTGTCTAATTCAATAATCCGACTGGGTTCTATGTATTGATTCAAATCCCCATTGGCCATCTCTTGCGATGCTTGGGTAATCTGTCGGATGGGGTAAGTAATCCAACGAGTCGTGATGAAACCAAACCCCAGAGCTACCACCAATGCCACCAAACACAGCCAAATTGTATTGCGGGTATTGGCATTGATTTGTGCCATGAAGTCAGCTTCGGGAACCACCACCACAATCAGCCAGTTTAAACCATATTCATCCCGCAGAGGAGAAACCTTGAGAAAGTATCGTTGATTGTCCAGCTTAAACTCTAATTGCTCGGCGGCTTGAAGATTATGCAAATCGGGAATCTGGGATTGGAGATACTCCATGCTCGATCGCCCGATCGGATTACTACTTTCTTGGGCCTTGAGCCGCCTCTGTGATTTATCTTTTCCCACAGTTAGGGGTTGATTCTTCAAAGAACTGGCAATTAATTCCCCATCAGGCTCAATCATAAACACCTGCCCAGATTGCCCCACCTGCAGGGTCTGCAAAAACACCCGAATTTGATCCAGCCCCATCTGGCAAGTGAACACCCCAAGCAAATTCCCCTCGTCGTCATAGTAAGGAGAACTGGCATTAATTTGCAATGACCCATAGCCAAAATTAATATAAACCTCACTCCAAGCCGCCCGATTATGCTTGAGAACCGTTTCATAAAACGGACGCTTGCGCACATCATAATTGGGGGTTTTTCTCGCTATCTCAGTGGGATTACCCTCGGCGTCAAGTTGGTAATAAATTAAATCCCCAGTTCCCCATTCTAGTTGCTGGGCTAGTTGTGGCTCTTCCCCACCCACCCAACGGTTTACCCAGCCAATGCGCAGATATTGTCCATTCTCCTTGGCTAAGCCTGCATGACCAATAGATTTAAACCGCTGTACCTGTTGCCACAGATAGCTCCTCCAGCTCTCCAGGTCATTAAAATCTAACAGACCTAAATCTGCCGCATCTTCGTTAATCTGATTCACCAGGGGTGGGGCTTCTAAATAAACCTCAACTCGTTCCTTGACGCGGGAACTAATTTCACCTTGAAGCTGACTAACCAGTTGGTTCACCGCCCGTTGACCATTGCGGAAGGAGAGATATCCCACCAAACCAACCGCCGCCAAAATTTGCAAAACAAAGGGTACGACGAGAGCCGTGCGGAGAAAAAGTTGGCCTGTGGGAGGTGATTTCGTCACTGTCATATATAACTTCGTGAGATGTTATGGTGTTGATGCTAGTAATCGGTGGGCGATGACCGACCCAACAGCCAATAAGTCACCCTTTCTCCCCGACTCTTTATATAGATACTATGCTTTGATACCACCAAATATCCCTGGAGATGATATGGGAAGCCACATTGACAGCATATCCCCACCAGCGATAAGTCTGTTAATCACAATCACCCCACCCAAGTCATATACACGATCGCCCCCACCCGATCGGGACGCGCCATCGACCATCCACCATCCACCACTATGTAAGCACCGCCACAGGCGAATTGTGCAGGGCTTCATCCAAAATTTATCATTATTTTAATAAGATTTACTTATGTTTGGGGCATAAAGGGCAGCAATGGCCTTAGTCATATCATAGGCTATGGCATTAGTCCCCTGGGTGATGGGGTGAACATCATCAATAACTGAGAACTACTAGAACTAAGGTATTGGTAGGACAAGGCTCCCCCCTTCCCTTGGCACATACCCACCGCCACTATTTGATTTATCCCCCAGCTCACCAATTACAGCTATTTAATAACTGGAATCTGCTAACTCAAAAAATTGCGATTAGAGACAGGGTAGCAGTTGCAGGATAAAATCACACCAATAGGGTGGTTTTCGTGCGTTATAGGCGCAAAATTTGCGGGGTATTTTTACCAGCTAGCTATGAAATTCTGGGTTGTTGACCCAGACGCCGTGGGGTGGGTCATCTCGTGGAGTCAGCAAATCGCGACAATTTAGGGGTTTCCCGTCTCCAAATGTAATATTTTGTTAAAAGCTGCAGCCCAACTAATCAGTAGCCTGATAGGATAGTAATCAGCTTATTGGCAAGATTTGGAACGGGAAGTAGAGACTATTACCCCGATCGCCGAGGCTGAGTTTTTTAATCGAGTTTTGCAGGAGGGGAAAAGTCCCAAAAGTCAGGGGCGACGGCTTGCAGTTATTGGGGAACCGGGTTCGGGAAAAACCACGCGGTTAGAGGCGATCGCCGATTGGATATTAGCAGAAAATCTCGGCATCCCGATTTGGATTGAATTAGCACAATTTACCGAACCAACCCCGGTGGATTATATGCAAGAAAAATGGCTGAAGTTGGCGGGGGTTGAAGGGGCAATAACCTCTCTCCAAGACCACAAAGAGCATCTATGGTTATTGATGGATGGATTGGATGAGATGGTAGCCCGGATTGAACCGCCCCAGGTCTCCCAATTATTGACTGGGTGGGTGGGGTTAGGACTGGCGATCGTCACCTGTCGGGTGAATGTGTGGGAAGCGGATCAAAATGCCTTTTCCGGGTTTGATGTGTATCGGAATTTACCCTTTGAGGTGGAGCAGATGGAAATGTTTATCCGGCGGTTTTTTGCCCAGAGTGGTTAAAAACAGTGATTCGATTTGTGTATGCACTATGATCACCTTAGTTAGGGAAAGAATCGTGAAGATTAACATAGAGTTGCCTTCTGATCTAGAAAATGAACTCTCCGCTGAGGCATCCCAGCTTAAATTGCCTCTGCCAGAGTATATTCTCCGTGTTCTCTCCTTTCGCCCTTTCCTCCCAAACCCTCCCCAAACAGGACTAGATCTCCTCGCCTACTGGGAAAGCGTTGGCGTAATCAATTCTCGACCCGATATCGCTGACAGCCAGCAACACGCCCGCCAATTGCGTAACCAAGCTGAAAAACGCGAAAGAGTTTAGGTAGCCCATGTATATAATTGATACCGATATTATGATCGATATTCAGAGAGGCTATGAGCCAGCACTAGCTTGGTTTGCATCTCTACCAGAACTGCCAAGCATCCCTGGTTTTGTGGTCATGGAATTGATTCAGGACGCTCAGAACAAGCAACGGGTGCGTAAAGTCCTACAGCTTGTAGCACCCTTGACCATTGTTTGGCCGACTCAAACCGACTGCGCCCGTGCCTTATCCGACTTTACAGCCTATCATCTGTCGCACAAGGTTGGTCTGATTGATGCTTTGATTGCAGCCTGTGCCGTTGGGCGTAACGCAACCCTCTGCACTTTCAACGTGAAGCACTACCAAGTGATCTCAGGATTAAACATCGAGCAACCCTATAGCCGTTGAACCACCTAACTTCACCGTTAAAAAATCGATATGTTATGAGTGTCATTATTCCAGACGAGATCCTACAAGCCTCTTGGCTGACCCCCAACGAATTTCGCCAAGAGATTGCACTACACCTGGGTTAGGACGGGCGATCGTCACCTGCAGGGTGAATGTGTGGGAAGCGGATCAAAATGCCTTTTCCGGGTTTGATGTGTATCGGAATTTACCCTTTGAGATGGATCAGATGGAAATGTTTATCCGGCGGTTCTTTGCCCATAGTGATTAAAATGAAACTAGGGAAAACAGACTTTTTTAAGGTATCAACAGGAGCAGACAACGATGTTACAGACGTTTAAGGCTTTTTTGCAAGATGGGCGTTTAGAGTGGATTGGCGATCGCCCCAATTTTGGCAATGAACGGTTACAGGTCTATGTTACGGTTTTGGAGAATGATGCTGATCCAGTCCAAAAGACACGGGGACAGAGGATGTCTAAGCTATTGGAACATCTCGCCACTGCCAACGGATTAGAGGGGATTGACCCCATGCGCTGGCAACAGGAGATTCGGCGCGATCGCTCATTACCGGAACGATAAACGATGCTTTAGTGGTTATTTCTTGATTCCTCAAACCATAATGCCATGACAAATTCAACCCCAACCTCTGCTGATGCTCTGATTGTCGCCCTGCATGAAACCGGGAAATTATCAGCGAGTCAATGAGATTATCAATCTGCGGCAAGGAATCACTCCCAGTACAGCTTTGCGGTTGGCTAAATTCTTTGATATGTCTCCAGATTTTTGGCTGAATCTCCAACTGCTCTGGGATTTATATCATACCCAACAGGAAGAGCAAGAGATTCTCCACCAAATTTCCTCTATGGGCAATCTGCTAAACGTTCAGTAATCCCATTTTGTGAACAAATTAATAAAGGAGAGTTGATAGTTACTTTGGACACACCGAGAAGAACACCCGTTACCAAAGAAGAATGGCAATAGTTCCAATAACTTTTAGTTAAATGTTAGTGTCTGGGCGAGGTTAACAATGTATTGAAGCGGACGTAACGCAGATTTCAGGTGGGAATCAAAAGCTGGTTGTGGTTGCTTCATATAACCCAAATTTATCACCACCAAAAGAAATTTTTTGGCAAGGCTCCAAAACCTTCCTCACCCAGCTTTCTTGTCTCCGCGAAAGCCAGAACCAGGCGATCGAGTATTTATTGCTGTTATTTGATAGCCGGTAGCTACTGCCATTAATCAGTAAAATGAAAAACCAGCGATTAGCCGCTGGGAAAAAATTGCAGGATGAATCAAACCACTAGGTTGGTTTTCGTGAGTTATAGGCGCAAAATTTGCGCGGCATTTTTACCAGCTAGCTATAAAACAATTATTTTTGTCCAAGGCACTGGGATGCAGGTGCCATCACCGAGATTTGATATAATTAGCTCGCGGAGCAGACAGCAGCCTCACCGGTAGCCCTACCGCTCCGGCGACCGGGCTGCAACCCCAAGGTTTTGAGCCAACTCCCACCCAGCCGGAGGGGTTAAGTCGCTCTACCGTTACCAGCCTCTACTACCGTTCCGCAGAACCAGAAAATCTACCCCGGAGGGGCGATATAAGATAGGATCTTTGTGGCAGGAGCGCCGCAGGGATGAACCCGATTGGCCGTGATTCCAGCCTTCCTGGAATCAGCCAATACTGAAATACTCTCCTGAAGCGAAAAAAATTAAATTGGATAATGATATAATTGTGCGGGAGCGAGTGGGAGGCGATTGTCTATTGATGGTCAATATAAGCAGGCAACTGGCTATCAAGCCGGAGCGCGCAGTCGATACAAGATTGTGAGTTTTTTGTTGAAAACAGATGATTAATATTCCAGGGGTGGCGGCGATCGCGCAAATATATGAAAGTCCCAACTCTCTTGTATATCGAGGTATCCGAGAGCAGGATGGCATTGCCATCATCCTCAAAGTCCTGAAAGAAAATTATCCTACTCCCCAAGAACTGGCGCGTTATCGCACGGAATATCAAATTACCAAATCTCTGAATTCGCCCGGTGTAATTAAAGTTTATGACTTGCAAAAGTATCAAAACACCTTGGTGATGTTTGTGGAGGATTTCGGTGGTGAATCCTTAAAAATCTGGAGTCAGCAAGAACGATTTCCGCTGGGTAAATTCCTGCAAATTGCAATTAAGGCTACTCAAAGATTAGGAGAAATTCACGCGGCTAATATTATTCATAAGGATATTACTCCAGCCAATATAATTTGGAATCCCAGCACCGAACAGGTGAAAATCATCGATTTTGGGATTTCCACCCAACTGACGCGAGAAAATACCGGGCTGAAAAATCCTCTGGTTCTGGAAGGGACTCTCCCTTATATGTCACCGGAACAAACGGGGAGAATGAACCGCCCTCTGGACTATCGCAGTGACTTCTACTCTTTGGGAGTGACTTTTTATGAGTTGCTGACTGGGAAACTACCATTTGAGACCACCGACCCTCTGGAGTTGCTCCACTGTCATATTGCGAAACAGCCCCTGCCCCCCGCTGCACTTAATTCACAAATTCCGCCAGTGATTTCAGAAATAGTAATGAAGTTACTGGATAAAAATGCGGAAGACCGCTATCAAAGTGCTGTGGGCATCAAAGCTGATTTAGAAAAATGCTGGCAGCAGTTACAGGCCAATCAAACTATAGCCAGTTTTCCTCTGGCCAGCCAAGATATTTCAGATAAATTCCAGATTTCTCCTAAATTATATGGCAGAGAGGCTGAAGTCGAGACGTTATTAACGGCATTCGATCGCGTGAGTTCATCGGCCAGCGAATTGATGTTAATTGCCGGATATTCAGGAATTGGCAAATCAGCTTTAGTCCAGGAAATCTACAAACCGATTACCCAAAAACGGGGTTATTTTATTGCCGGAAAATTTGACCAATATCAGCGCAATATTCCCTACAGTGCGGTGGTGATTGCTTTTCAGGAATTAATCAAGCAACTGTTAACCGAAACTGAAGCAGAGCTGGCTCAATGGCGAGATAAGCTCTTAGCCGCAGTGGGAGTCAATGGGCAAGTAATTGTGGATGTGATCCCGGAAATAGAACTAATTATTGGCCCGCAAGTGCGGTTGCCAGAACTAGGGCCGAATGAAGCCCTGAATCGCTTTAATTTGGTGTTTCAGAACTTTATTAAGGTGTTTACTCAACCAGAACATCCCTTGGTTTTGTTTCTGGATGACTTGCAGTGGGCGGATGGGGCATCTTTAAAATTGATGCAGCTTTTGATGAGTGCGTCATCACCAGGATTGTTTTTAATTGGCGCGTATCGTGATAATGAAGTTTCGCCGGTTCATCCGTTAATGCAGACTATGGATGAAATTGCCGAATCTGGGGCAAGGATTAGTCGAATTTCTTTGTCTCCCTTGGATTTGGGAACGGTGACACAACTGATTAGCGATACGGTGAAAATTCCCGCCGCCAAGGTGGCATCTCTAGGAGAGTTAGTTTTATGGAAAACCGGAGGCAATCCATTTTTTATTAACGAGTTTTTGAAGTCGCTTTATACAGAAAATTTGTTAACTTTTGACTATCGGGAGGTGCAATGGCACTGGGATTTAGAGCAAATCAAAGCGCGTGGTTTTACGGATAATGTAGTGGAACTGATGGCAGGAAAAATTCAAAAACTGCCAGAGTTAACGCAAAATCTGTTAAAATTAGCCGCTTGTATTGGCAATTTATTTGATTTGACAACTTTGGGGTTGATTAGTGAAAAGTCTCTGCCAGAAACGGTGAAAGGTTTACAGGCGGCAGTGGCGGAAAATCTGGTGGCTCCGGTGAGTAATCCGGGGGATGTGGAATTGGCGATCGCCTCGGCTGAATTTCTGGCGCCACCAGCCGCCAAGGGCTCTTCCCAGTCCCTAGAATATAAATTTGCGCACGATCGGATTCAGCAAGCCGCTTATTCTCTGATTCCTGACCACGAAACGGCCATTACACATTATCAAATCGGCCAACTCTTGCTCCAGCAAATTTCCCCAGCGGCGAGAGAGGAAAACATTTTTCAACTCGCTAATCAATTAAACTATGGCATTTCCTTAATTGCCACACCAGGGGAACGGTATCAATTAGCAGAAATGAATCTGATTGCCTGTCGGAAAGCCAGAGCCGCCGCCGCCTACCAAGCGGCTCGTGAATATGCCCGAGTGGGATTGTCCCTGCTAGAAGACCAGGCTTGGTCGCAGGAATATAGAATGACTCTGGCTCTGCATGAATTAGCCGCTGAATTAGCTTTACTCTCTGGCGACTTTGAGGAAATGGAGAAGTTCAGCGCGATCGTCACCGAGCGGGCGCAGTCTTTACTGGATCAAGTTAATGTTTACCGGGTTCAAATTCAGGCTAATGTCTCCCGGACGAAATTTGCCGAAGCGATCGCGATCGCCCAACTGCCTCTGCAAAAAATTGGCGTCACTTTGCCCACAGCACCCACACCCACAGATATAGAGCAGGCTTTCCAAGAAATCAAAGACCTGATTGGAGACCGGACAATTGAAGATTTAGTTAACCTACCGGTGATGACCGATGCGGAGCAAATCTTCATTGTCCATACGCTCAGTAGTGTGATCCCAGCCGCTTACGTCTCTGGCTCTCCCTTGTTCCCATTGCTGGTGGCTCTGTCAGTGAAATTATCCATTCAACATGGAAATACATCTTACTCTGGTTTTAGCTATGCTACCTATGGCATTATTCTTTGTAATTTACTCGATATAACTACCGGCACACAATTTGGTCAATTAGCCTTCAATATGGTATCAAAATTTGAGGACAAATCGATTAAACCGGAAGTCCTCACTGTACTGGGAGCATTTATCCTGCACCGGAAATTTCACATCAAAGAAACCCTATCCCTCTTGCAAGATGGCTATGCCACTGCCCTAGAAGTGGGAAACTTGGTATTCGCGGGATACAATGCCAGTAACTTTTGTATCAATTCTTTGTGGGGGGGTCAGCCTCTGGCCAATTTGGAGCAGGATACTCGTGCCTACTACCAGAATCTGGTGGCATTAAACCAAATGGCAGCGGCCAATTACTGCCTCGTCCATTGGCAATGTATTTTAAGTTTGCGTGAGGTGGCGGCGTCAGCCAGCTTATCTGGGCATACCTATCTGTCTGAGGCGGAATTGCTCCCCAAGATATTGGCCGCCAATGATATGCTGACTCTGTATTTCTTTTATTTGTATAAGCTGAAACTGGCATTTTTGTTTGAGGAACTAAATGCGGCGTCTCAGTATGCAGTTGAATGCCGGAAATATTTAGTAAATGGCGCGGGATTTATCTGTGAATCGGCGTTTTATCTTTATGATTCTCTGGTGGCTTTATCCCAGTTGAGTCACCAGGTGGATGACAGCTCGCTCCTCTGGGAGCGGGTGGCAGAGAACCAAACCAAGTTACAACAATATTGGGCAAATTATGCCCCGATGAATTACCAGCATAAGGTGGATTTGGTGTCAGCCGAGCAATGTCGGGTTTTGGGACAAAAATTAGAAGCGATGGACTTGTACGATCGCGCCATTAAAGGCTCCCAGGCTAATTCATATATGAATGAGGCCGCTTTGGCGTATGAGCTGGCGGCTAAATTTTATCTGGCTGAAGGTAAAGACCTAATTGCTAGAGCTTATCTGCAAGAAGCTCGCTATCACTATCAACTTTGGGGCGCCAATGCTAAAGTCAACCACTTAGAGCAGCGATATCCCCAACTCTTAACAGCAATTCAAGCCACAACTCCAGAAATAGCGCCTACCATCGCCGTCACCACTAGGGAAGCTGGGGCTTCTTTAGATATCGCTACAGTTATGAAAGCAGCTAGCACGATGTCTGGGGAAATTGTCCTGGCTCGGTTGCTTTCTAATTTGATGAAAATTCTGATTGAGAATGCTGGCGCCCAAAAAGGTTACTTGATTTTGACCAGTCAGGGACAATTGCTGATTGAAGCCTCTGGTACTCTGGATTCAAACCAGATCAAAGTTGTGCCATCGATGCCTTTGGCAGATTATCAGGGAATCTCGCAGGCGATCGTCAATTATGTGGCACGCACTCAAGCCAGCGTGGTCTTAAATGATGCCACTAAGGAAGGTAAGTTTACTAACGATGTTTATATTCAAAAAAATCGGCCTAAATCCATATTGTGCGTTCCCTTGGTTAATCAAGGTCAGCTCGTCAGCATTGTTTACTTAGAAAATAATCTGACCACTGGCGCATTTACGCCAGAGCGATTGCAAGTGTTACAATTATTGTCAGGACAAGCGGCGATTTCTATTAAAAATGCCAAACTGTACACAGAGGTTCGCGCCAACGAACAGAGATTGGCTCAACTGAATGAGGCATATGAGCGTTTTGTCCCCAGTCAATTTCTCCAGTTTCTCGGCAAGTCCAGCATTGTGGAGGTGAAACAGGGGGATCAGGTACAGTTGGAGATGTCGGTTTTGTTTTCCGATATCCGCTCTTTTACCACCCTCAGTGAAAGTATGACGCCGGAGGACAATTTCAAGTTTATCAATGCTTATCTGCGTCGCATGGAACCGGCGATCGTCGAAAATAACGGATTTATTGACAAATACATCGGCGATGCCATTATGGCTTTATTTAGTGGCGAAGCTGACAATGCAGTGAAAGCGGGAATTTCTATGCTGCATCGGCTGGCTGAGTACAACCAGCATCGGCTTAATTCTGGTTATGCGCCAATTCAAAATGGCATTGGCATTAATACCGGGTCCCTGATGCTCGGAACTGTGGGCGGCCAACATCGGATGGATGGGACCGTGATTAGTGATGCGGTGAATTTAGCCTCGCGAATCGAAACCATTACCAAAAATTATGGCGTATCGTTACTGATTTCTGAAAATACATTTCTGCGGTTAAAAGCTCCGGAGAATTATGCAATTAGAATGATTGATCGGGTCAAGGTAAAAGGCAAATCTCAACAGATTGCAGTTTATGAGGTTTTTGATGCTGACCCGCCTCACATTAAAGCCGGTAAATTAGCCACCCGCCAACCTTTTACGGAGGGATGGCATTTCTACAATCGAGGTTTTTGCTATGAAGCGGCACAAAGGTTTGAAATTTGCCTGCGTCATAATCCCGATGATAGAGTGGCTCAAATTTATCTGCAACGTTGCGGGCAAAAAAAATAATGAACACCAACTCTTAACCTACATCACTAATAATTTGCCCGATATCTTTAGGAGTTGCACCCGTTGCCAATATGGATCGGATCAACAGTTCAAGAGAGACCGACGCATCACTATTTTCAGCTTTAGCAATCCGAGGTTGGCTCGTTCCAATTTTCCCAGCTAGTTCACTTTGAGTCATCATCTTCTGCCTCCGCTCCTTCAAACTTTTGCTAAGAGCCAGCTTGATTTCAACCAGTATAGTTTCTTCTGGTGTTAACTCCAAAAAGTCTGAAACTGTCCCAATTTTCCACCCTTTTGCTTCTAAAAACTCTTGCTTAGATGGCTTCATCACTTTACTCCTCTTGCTCGGTATCGTATTGGCTCAAGCGCTTTTTGCAAACTTCAATCACGTTTTTGGGTGTCGCCCTTGTGGTTTTGTTAAACACCGCGACAATCAAGATGGCATCTGCATCAACTCGATAAATGATTCTCCAATTTTGATCCACATCTCTAATCCGTAATTCATGGCAGCGAGTTCCTATACTGGGCATAGGACGCGAATGTGGTAATCCAAGGGTTTCGCCTTCCTGTAGTTGCCTGAGCAGAACACCTGCTTCTATCCGCGCTTCCTGACTGAAAGGTGGAGTCTTAACCTCACCATGCAGCCAAGCTAAAGGTTTATTTTGCTCTCCCATAATCTATTTATATCATATCTGATATAGGAAAGAAATCTGCCTGAGCTGTCCAAAAACCCCAATACAAGCGATCGCCTTCCGTCCCGTCCCCCAGTTCCGGGAAACTGCCCCCGACTGTGGCGCAACTCCCTGCAGTGAGATATTATTTCCTAAGTCATTTCCCAGCATCCCAGCCATCTAGGGGCGAATATGGGGTGACGGTCTCGATGCTATTCAAATAATAGCGCCTATCTGTAAGTAATAACCTGTTGACTCAAAAACTTGCGATTAGGGGCAGGGTAGCACTTACAGGATGAATCACAACCCCAAGGTGGTTTTCGGGCGTTCTAGGTGCCAAATTTACGAATTAATTTTTAACAGCTAGCTGTGAAAGGCTGAGTTTTTGCCCCAGACGCCGTGGAATCGTCCATCTCGCCAAGTCTGCTAACTATGACAATTGAGCTACTGGCTCAAAATGGAATATTTTGTTAAAAGCTGCTCCCAACTAATTAGTAGCCTGATAGGATAGTAATCAACTCAGAATCATGGCAGAAATGGGATTACCGTAGCATCCCAACCCGTTATCTGTGTTAAGGTGAGAGAAAGTGATTCCAGAATTTGATGAAAATGGCAACTTACCACCAGGGGTTCATTTTTGTGAATGGGAGGATTTTGTAGAACGATTTGGCACCAATGAGCTGAGGTTGCGGTTAATGCGCGGTCTGCGAATGGCAATGGAACAACTAAAAGCGGCGGGTTGCCGAACAATTTACATCAACGGTAGCTTTGTTACCATTAAACCAGACCCAGGAGATTTTGACGCCTGTTGGGATAGGGAAGATGTGGATATAAACTATCTCAGGACTCAAGCTCCTAAATTGCTGAATTATTATGACCGCGCTGGACAAAAAGCTAAATACAAAGGTGAAATTTTTCCGGCTGACCAACCTATAGGCAATTATGGGCTAGATTCTTGGGCGCTGTTTCAGCGGGATAGAAAAGACAATAAAAAAGGCATTATTGCTATTGATTTAGTTAGGTGGGATTATGATTAAAGATGAAAAGCAGTATAAATTGACTCAGCAGCTTGTCGGAGAATTTGAAAAATCTCTGGCGGCCATAGAAAAAGATGAAAATAGAATCAAGACTGACCCAGATGGCTGGGAAATTATCAGAGGCTCTTTAAAATATCAGGTTGATAAATTAACCGCAGAAATTGCCGAATATGAGCGGCTGATATCGCACGATCGCCACCAGCCCATCCCATTAACAATTGAGGATTTTAATGATTTACCCCAAATCTTGATTAAAGCTCGGATAGCAGCGAAATTAAGTCAAAAAGAGTTGGCAGATTTAGCCGGAATGACTGCAGAACAAATTCAACGTTATGAAGATAATGATTATGAAGATGCCAGTTTTTTGGAAATCAAGTTGGTCATTGATGCACTAGATATCAAGATTCACAAAGGAGAGTTGATAGTTCCTTTGGACACCCTAAGAAAAACACCCGTTACCAAAGAAGAATTACTTTTCTCCCGCTCTCGGACTCACAGCAAATTAGAGCGACAAACGAGCAAGCAAGTTCAATAAAAAAAGGTATTGGCTGGAACAGTGTATATCCTTCCCTTATGTATGCGATGCGATTATTTGATTGATTTTATTGCTAGCAAATAGCAAATATCTTATAAGAATAATCTGGTTCAATAAAAAATTGCGATTAGGAGCAGGGTAGCAGTTGCAATAATCATGTGGCTTAGGTAGTTCATATCAGATACCACTTAGTAGCTAGGCTTAATTTGACAACTCAAAAACTTGCGATTAGGGGCAGGGAAGCAGTTAAACGATGAATCACAACCCCAAGGTGGTTTCCGTGCGTTCTAGGTGCCAAATTTACAGATTAATTTTTGACAGCTAGCTGTAAAATACTTAATTTTTGCCCCAGACGCCGTGGAGTGGCCCATCTCGCCACCTCTGCTAACTATGACAATTGAGCAATTTACTGGCTGAAAATGGAATATTTTGTTAAAAGCTGCTCCCAACTAATTAGTAGCCTGATAGGATAGTAATCAACTCAGAATCATGGCAGAAATGGGATTACCGTAGCATCCCCCCGTTATCCAAACCTCAGCCCCATTGGTTCCACAAAACTGTTAGAGCCACGGTTGGAGAGTATTATTAAGCAAATCCAAAATGTTATGAAGGAGCCTTTATGGTTTCAAGCAAATTATTAGAGCTAGAAAATGCCATTCATAGCTTGTCTTTACAAGAGAAACTATGGTTACTAGATAGAATCGTGCAGCAAATGCGGGCAATTACTACAGATGCTAGTGCCCCACAGGTTTTAGCAGATATTCCGTATGATAATACCGCTAAACCAATTTGGGAAGTCGTTCGAGAAATCGGAGCCAAGATTCCTGAATCTGAATGGGAAAAAGTGCCAACAGATTTGTCAAAAAACTTTGACCTGTATCAAGGTTAGGCTGGGGAAAAATGAGACGAGTTTTTGCCGATACAGGTTATTGGGTAGCTTTACTCAATCCTAGGGACGAATTACATCAAAAAGCCCAGGATTTATCCAAATCGATGGCTGATATTTATATTTTTACTAGCGAAATGGTTTTAGCAGAGGTTTTGAATGATTTTTCTAAACGGGGCGAACTTTTTCGTCAGGCAGCTATTGATTTAATAGAAACCCTCTATAGTCATCCGAATGTGACGGTGGTTAAGCAAAGTAGCAGTCAGTTTCAGGATGGGGTTTTATTGTACAAACAAAGACCAGATAAACAATGGAGTATCACTGATTGTGTTTCGTTTCAGATTATGGCAAAATATGGGATAACGGAAGCTCTTGCATACGATAAACATTTTGAGCAGGCAGGTTTTATCGCTCTATTGCGCGATTGATTGGCCGCCTGCTTATTGCTTTCTGGTGAATAAATTCGCTTTTCCTCATCTACTCCCCAACGCCGCCACCATCCTTTAAATCTTCCAGAGGTTCATCAAAATCATCAGACATCCAAATTTGACCCTGCCAAATCCCCAGTCCACCTCGTTTTGGTGCTTTTGCGGTTTTAGGAGCATCCACCGCATATCGGTTTACCAAAAATTCTGTATAGTCAAAAACTGCTTGTTTCACAGATTCGGGCAATTTTTCCACATTTTTTAAAATCGCATTTTCTATCATAGTTTCCACATAATTATATGAAGAAAATTTATTTGAATTCTCACTGGTGCGCCTTGATGTGAGTCAAACCGCCATTGGACGCGCACCACCGGCCCCCACAATGTCAACGTGGCGCTCTAACCAACCAAGCCATACATCCTCATCTAATCCTCACCATAACATATCCCAGCCATAAATGCTAACAGCCAATTGACAATTGCCAATTGACAATTATCAAGGGTAAAAAATTGCGCTTAGGCGCAGGGTAGCACTTACAGGATGAATCACACCCCCAAGGTGGTTTCCGTTCGTTCTAGGTGCCAAATTTACGGGGTAATTTTTGCCAGCTAGCTGTTAAATTTGGAAATTTTGCCCCAGACGCTGTGGAGTGGTCCATCTCGCCAAGTCTGCTAACTATGACAATTGGGCAATTTACTGGCTGAAAATGGAATTTTTTGTTAAAAGCTGCTCCTGACTAATCGCTAGGCTGATAGGATAGTAATCAGCTCATAGTTATGGCAAAAATGGGGTTACAGCAGCATCTTCCCCGTTATCTAGGGTATTATTGCGATAGATTTACTCAGGTGGAAACTATGATTAAAAATGAAAAAGAGTATGAATACAGCCGAGAATGCGCTCGAAGATTTGAAGATGCTATTAGAGCCTTAGATGAAGATGATGAGCTGAAGAAAACAAGGGATGATTGGCAGCTTTCTCGCGATGTCAAACAATCTCACCTAATGGCTTTACAAGCAGAAATTGGGGAATATGAAAAGCTGATTAATTGTCCCCAAACCCAGCCGATTAAAATTAACGTTGAGAGCCTCAATAAACTGCCAGATGCTTTAATTTAAGCCAGGATAGCAGCCAAAATGAGTCAGCAAGAATTAGCTGCAATCCTTGGAATTGAAGCCGATCGAGTTAGGCAGTATGAGGACAGTGATTATCAATCTGCCAGCTTTGGAGAAATTCTGGAAGTTAGCACCGTTTTGGGGGTGGAATTTGAAAGTGCTGTTATGCGGGTAGATTTTGAGGAAATAGCAGCAGTTAAACAAAGTGCAGAAAAATGGCGCCAGGAAAAAGTGAGGATGATGGCGAAAAATTGATGGGTAATGTGATTTTAGTTTCGCGATACTTGGTGACATCGTAAAATTATAAAAAATTAGCTATATGTAGGACAAATGACCCTAATGCTAAAATTATTGCTACAATATAACAGTTAATCGCTAAATAATGTAAAATGGGATGGTATAGAAATTAAGGGGTAACAAATGCGGAGACCGATCGCGTTAGATTTATTCTCAGGCTGTGGGGGAATGTCTCTTGGACTTGAAGCCGCTGGCTTTGATATTGCCGCCTCAGTGGAACTGGATCCAATTCATGCTTTGGTTCATCATATTAACTTTCCCTATAGTGCCACTATTTGCCAAGATATTAATCACTTAAAAACCCCAAAATTAATCGCTCAAATCAAAGAAAAAGGCTTTGAAGGTGAAGTGGACTTAATTGCTGGTGGGCCACCGTGCCAAGGCTTTTCTCATATTGGCAAACGGCAGTTAGATGATCCAAGAAACTCTCTAGTTTTTGAATATGTCAGGATTATCAAAGATATTCAGCCCAAATATTTTATCTTCGAGAATGTGCCGGGAATAGCATCTGGGCAACATCGGCAGTTTCTTGATGAATTAATCAGCGAATTTAAGCGAATTGGTTATGTCATAGCTGAACCGATTAAAATCCTAGATGCCTCCCGGTTTGGCGCCCCCCAAAAAAGAAAACGATTAATTCTCATTGGCAGCCGCAAGGATGTCACCAAAGCCAATTATCCCCTAGAAACCCATGATGAAAGTGAGCAAAATTTTAATACCGTAGGGGATGCTATCTCAGATTTGGCAACCATCCCGGCTTTTGTCGGTCAAGATATCGGGGTTGATGCCAGTAAACTGGATTATTCTGGTTTTAGAAAAAGTTTGGCTTTGATGCCATCGGGAGCATATCATCTGTGTCATAAGCGCCAAACCGATGGGCGAGTCTGGGGACATATTGGTTCCCAACATACCCCTCAATCAACAATGAAGTTCTTATCGACTGAACCGGGAACTGTAGAAAAAACCAGTAGATTTTTTAAGCTGTCCCCGTCTGGGCTTTGTAATACACTGCGTGCTGGGACAACGAGTGATAAAGGGGCTCATACCGCCCCTAGACCGATTCACTATCTTGAACCCAGATGTATTACAATTCGAGAGGCGGCCAGACTGCATACATTTCCCGATTGGTTTCAATTTCATCGGACAATCTGGCATGGTTTTAGAGAAATTGGCAATGCGGTAATACCGCTGTTAGCTAAATCTTTGGGAGCGGAAATTATTCAATGCCTAAATCTTGATGTAAACAGTTTAAAAATTTGTGAATTACCAGAAATAGACAGTCAATATCTAACCTATAATATGGGCATGGCTTCTGATTATTGGAATGTCCCAGATGATGTGATTCCCAAAAGAAAACGACTAGGAAAGGTGTAGGATGAATAAGTACGATCTGGTCATTGAAGCTGTATTTTTTAAGAACTACAAGCCAGGAGATGTCAGAGTAGCATTTAATCGGGAGGAGTTAGCGGATGCCAGCGTGCGATCGACTAAACATCAAAAGAATTAAAAATTTAGGTGACATCACCTACAGTTATCGCTTTAGAAATGAACTGCCAATTATCAGGGTATGAAAGACATTATAAATCTAATCCATCCTCATCTAATCCTCACCATAACATATCCCAGCCATAAATCCTAACATCCAATTGCCAATTGACAATTATCGAGGGTAAAAAATTGCGCCTAAGCGCCAGCACTTACAGGATGAATCACACCCCCAAGGTGGTTTTCGTGCGTTCTAGGTGGCAAATTTCCGGAGTAATTTTTACCAGCTAGCTGGAAAATGCTGAGTTTTTGCCCCATCTCGCCACCTCTGCTAACTATGACAATTGAGCAATCTCCAGGCTGAAAATAGAATTTTTTGTAAAAAGCTGCTCCCAACTAATTAGTAGCCTGATAGGATAGTAATCAACTCAGAATCATGGCAGAAATGGTTTCACCGCCGCCACCCACCCTGAAATCAGTCCACCTGGAGCAGTTGGTACTCCCGCCGTCTCCTCAGCCAAGGCGGTATTTTGACGAAACCCAGATGCAGCAGCTAATTGCCAGTGTCAGAGAATGTGGCATCATCCAGCCGGTGCTGGTGCGACCTGTAGGTGATAAGTATGAAATTGTCACTGGGGAACGCCGGGATCAAGCCGCTCTGGCGGTGGGTTTAACCTCTATTCCCGTAATGGTGCGGGTGATGAGCGATACGGAATCGCTAGAGTGTGCCCTAATGGAGATAAATGGCTGTAATACCTAGGAAATCCAGGGACAAGTGAGGGAATGTTTGCTAAGCTAAGGAGAAGTAAAGATCCGGCATCAACAGGATGGGTGCGATCGGATATTGCATGAGGGTCAGAAACGCGGTTTCTGGCCATTGACTGCCCCTCAAAGTCTATATTTTGGGTCAAGAAAATGAATTTAGAGCAAGCAGTTTTAGATAAGTTGCGAACCTTGCCCCCAGATAAGCAACAAGAAGTTTTAGATTTTGCTGAGTTTCTTCAACAAAAATTTATTCCTAAACAAAGACTAAAAAGTGTTAAAGGGATGTGGAATAATTTAGATATCAATATTACGGAAGAAGATATCGCCCAAGCTAGAAAGGAAATGTGGGGATGATTTATGCCGCTATGTGCCGGTTAATGTTGAGACAGTTAGCTAGCTAAAATAGAATTTATTAAGATTTGTTTTATAAACTGTCTCTTATACAAATCACAAGCTGATTAACCAGCCAATATTATTTGGTATAAGCTGACTAAATCTAGAGATATATAAATTTTTAAACATCTAGAATTTCTCTGATAACATTCTGTAGATCCGCATCAGCAGGGCGTTTGGCAAACTGCTCGTGACTGTAAATCCAAACTGGTTTAATTGTGTAAGTCGCTGAGTTGACCAAGTACATTAGTCTAATTTGACCGGAAGCTCCTTCTGCAAACCAAAGTTCCACCTTATGGAATGTCCATCCTGCCGGCAACTGAATCTTTCCCGGTAGAGGTTCCTGGCGAGAGTTGTTGGGGTATGGGTTATTAATCAAATCTTCCAAAGTTTTGGCAATAAGTTCAACAAAGCTGTCTTTGTAAACTTTGTGAGCTTTAGCCAGTTTTTTGAAAGAACGACTGAAATTATCTGATGCTTCAATCGAGAATGGAGTTGAGCCAGTCACGTACTTCTCCTTTGCCTATCGAATTTGAGGATTCCGAAGCTAAGGTATCCTTCAAGATTTCAGCCATTACTGATTCGTATGCAGGGTGTTCTCGTTCTATCAGCTCAAGTTTTTGGAAACCTAATGCTTTCATGTCATCAAGAAGAATTGGCTCAGTGGATCTGGCTTCCGGTGGGAGACCTTTACGAGCTTTCTTCCAAGGAAATTCTCCATGAGTCATCTCACTCAGTCGATAAGCATGGTAGCCACCGAAGTATCCCCAAATTTCTTCTAAAACTTCTTTTTTTTCAGCCGAAATTTGCCCTAATGATTCGGAGCCAGGAATTGGTAGTTGTTCTGCCTCAAAATTACTGTAAAACCTATAAGCAGGAGGACAAACAGGGCCGTAGCGCCATGCTTGAATTTCCTCTTCAAATAACGGTTTATTGTAGAGCGCCAAGTGCAAGCTCTGAGAATAATACAGCAGCTTCTGAACCTTCATATTGGTCATTTCAGCTTCTACACCATCTTCATAAGCTCTCATAATGAAGTAACGAGCCACATTGAGACAATCAATCATCGCTCAACCTGCCACCTTAAATCAGCGTTTAACTTTAACAAATTTGTTAAATATTAACCCTTATTATAACCTAAGCTGGCAAATATGACAATAATCATGTGGAGTCTGTGAATGATATCAGATATCGCTTAATAGCTAGGCTGAATTTGGCAGCTCAAAAAATTGCTACTAGGCGCCGGGTAGCAGTTAAAGGATGAATCACACCCCCAAGGTGGTTTTCGTGCGTTATAGGTGCCAAATTTGCGGGGTAATTTTCACAGCTAGCTGTTAAATTTGGAGTTTTTGCCCCAGACGCCGTGGAGTGGTCCATCTCGCCAAGTCTGCTAACTATGACAATTGAGCAATTTACTGGCTGAAAATGGAATTTTTTGTTAAAAGCTGCTCCCAACTAATCACTAGGCTGATAGGATAGTAATCAACTCATCGTTATGGCAAAAATGGGATTACAGCAGCATCTCACCCCGTCATCCAAACCTCAGCCTCGGCGATCGCCGGTACTAGAGGGCTGGAGAAAAACTGATTCCTCAGTTAGTATTTATCTTTTTTCGCTTCAGCTTCCTTGACAAAGTTGTGTTACCATTTAAGGATAAAGTGTCACTTAAGAAAATTGCCCTATGCCTCCTCAAGACTTTGCCAAGACATATACTGACCTTTACACTACGGCTACAAGGCTTTTGCAGTATTTGCGAGAAATTAGAGCAAGTCGTTGGCTCGAAGGTGATGCCACCAGTCAGTTAAGGAAAGTTGAGACAGATATCAGTCAAGCTTTAGCTGATTTACAGGCTCAAAAGTATCAAGCAGCAGCAATTTCAGTTCAGCGGGTAGGTAAAAGTACCTTTCTCAATGCTGTTATTGGTGCAGATATACTGGCAACTGACACAGAATCTTGTACTGTCTGCCGTACCGATATCCGACACATTCCAGTCGGAAAAGTTCCTCGACTTTTGGAGTATCGGGAGGGACAACAGCAACCAGTTGTCATTGTAGAAGGGGATGCCCAGAAAATTCGACAGAAATTTTTAGAATATACCCGCGAGATTCGACAAAAAAACAATCCCTATCGCACTCTCCGCTTTGAACTAGAACATCCTATCGAAGTTGCGAGTACCATTCCTTTTCTTGCTGGTTTTACTCTAGTTGATACGCCTGGTGCTAATGAATGGAAGTCTGCAAATTTTGATACAACTCCACTCAAGCAAGCTTCTCTGGAAGCATTACGCAACAGTGACGTAATTTTGTTTATCTTAGATTACAACAATTACAAGACGAATGAAGTTGCTGAATTATTCAGGGAACTAGGAGAAAATCGGAAAAATTTCTTATTAGAAAGCTGGCATAAGGTTTACTTTATTCTGAATAAGGTAGATATGAAAGAGGAGCATTCTCGTAAAATTGAGGATGTTATCAGGGACTTGAAACAAACATTGATGAATGATTTTCACTTTCCTGATCCAATGATTTATCCTGCTAGTGCTAAACAAGGACTGCTGGCTAAACTCATTTTGAAAGGGATAGCGACAGAAAGTCATCATAAAGAATTTAGAAAAATTATTGGTCAAACATACAGTAGAGTTGATGCCTACGGTGGCTCTTACACACCACCATTGTCAGAGATTGCGCCATCAGCTTTGATAGACAGCGGCATTTCTAATATTGAGGAAAATGCGATTAAAAGTATTCTTCTGAATTCTGGCTATAATCTTATTGTTAAAGTTTTATTAAGTCTAGACATCAAGGTAGAAGATACTCAAAAAATCCTGATAAACCAGTCCAGCATAAGAAAAAGTTATCTTCAGTCTCAGAAAGCCAAAATAACTGAATGGATGGAAAAGATAGAATTTATTTCTAATCAATATAAACAGCTTCGGGATACTTTAGCAAGCCATAAAGAGGCTTTATTTGATGCGCTTAATCAGCAGATAGATAGTTTCTGTGCTTCAGCAAAATCAAGTATAGAGGCGGAGATTAAAAAAATGGAAAGAGAGAAAGGAGGTCGTTGGTACACATCATATTATAACCCAGATTGGTATAGTTCTTATATTGCCCCACAAACACGAAATTCATCTAATCTTAACGACAGCAGAATCTTCCTGGAAGCAAGCTCATCTAGAGCAAAAATGGTAGAGATTGCACAAGAAGCTGAATCGCTGATTTATAGTAGTTGCAATTCTGTTTATAAAAACCAAATTAGTTTTTTGCAAAAGCAGCTTAATTTAGAAGCGACAAACGTTAGAAAAAAATTATTGGCTTTTTGGCCGATAAAAATTGAACAATTCTCACAAATTTTCTCCATATACATGGGCTCTAAACTAGAATTAAAGTTAGAAGAAAAATATGATATGGGAATAGATTATTTTCAGTTAACAAGAGTTGAAATTACTATTAAAGAATACGACTATAGTGAGGAAGGCTGTATTGGAGATGGTGAGTGGGTGGACTTTTACTACAGGGGACATGAAATGGATTTTAACAAAATCTTAAGTCAATTTAATAGTCAAATAAACCAGAATAGAGAGCAGATGAAACAAATCATTTACGGTTCTCTAGAACAATATTTTTCCCAATTCATTTGCGGGTTAGATAAAATTAATGAGTTTAAGAGCCTATTTCAAGTGAAGTTGAATAACTTGTGGAACGAAATTCAGCATAAAGAAGCTGAAAATAAGCTAATTATTGAAAGTTTTGAGTCTCACAAAAGTAAACTTAATGATTATCGGAGAGAGTTAGCCGCTATTCGGGGTTATATCGATACTTGGAAGCCATAGTATATTTATTTCGACTTCATCTCCTCATCTACTCCCCAACGCCACCACCTCACCACAGAGTATCCCATTTGCCTCTTGCCAAATTATCACCAGGAGGAAATTCATCTTTACATATAATCCTTTAAATCTTCCAGAGGTTCATCAAAATCATCAGACATCCAAATTTGACCCTGCCAAATCCCCAGTCCCCCTCGTTTGGGTGCTTTTGCGGTTTTAGGAGCATCCACCGCATATCGGTTTACCAAAAATTCTGTATAGTCAAACACAGCCTGTTTCACAGATTCTGGCAATTTTTCCACATTTTTTAAAATCGCATTTTCTCTCATAGTTTTCATATGTCTTTATTCATGCAAACTTTATTCATATAAATTATCAGCCTTGCGCCTTGATGTGAGTCAAACCGCCATTGGACTCGAACCACCGACCCCCACGATGTCAACGTGGTACTCTCAGCAACCCAACTTAGCCCTAATTTCCCTATCCTCACCATAACATATCCTATCCATAAATGCAACTACCTTTTCATCTCCTCACCGACTCCCCAACGCCGCCACCGCCACACCAGAAAGCAACACCAACCCACCCCCAATTACTTGCAGCGGCGGCAATTCACCAAACACCAAATAACCCATAAAACTGGCCGCCAAAGGTTCAAATAAAATCGAAAGCGTCACCGTAGTAGGAGATATGCGCGATACTGCCCAATTAATCCCCGTATGACCCACCAATTGCGGCAGCAAAGCCATTAATAAAATGCTCCAATAAACCGACGCGGGATAACCGGTATAACTACTACCAAAACTCAGGGGTAAAGGTAACAGAATCAGGGCGGCTGTGGTGTAAGCTACGGCGGTGTAGCTGCCTAAATTCATACCCCGGCGTTGGGCCTCCCGTCCCAAGAGCAGGTAGAAACTGACGGTCCAGGAGCCGACTAAAGCCAGGAAATTGCCCAGCAGGGGGTTACTGGCGGGACCGCCGCCGCTGTTATCCGCTAAACCAATCAAGAGACTGCCAACGATCGCCACAGCAATCCCCACCGCAGTGTTCCGGCTGATTTTTTCCCCAAACCACACCCAAGCAATCAGGGAAACCCAAATGGGATTAGTAGTCACCAGGGTAGTAGAAGCAGCAATGGAAGTGTAAGCCAGGGAAGTAATCCAAGTAGCAAAATGCAGCGCCAAAAAGGCTCCCGCCCCCAGAGCATAACCCCAAGAAGCGCGGTTAAATTGCTGAATTTGCATCCGCCGCCAAGTTGGCAGCAATATCAAAGCGGCTAAACTCAGGCGGGAGGCTGCCAACATCAGGGAAAAACCCACTCCCCGTTCTCCCGCCGCTTCCAATGCCCAGCGAATGAAAATCGACGCCGTAGATACAGCCGCGATCGCCATTGCCAACACCACAAACACCTGCCAATGAAAACTCCGGCTCATCTTGAGGAAAAGGACTGGGGGAAAGAATGCCGTATAATAGCACCTGTCCAGTGGGTTAAACCGGCAGTGACTCTTGAAGAGCAGGCAGCAAACCTAGACAGGGAAGCCTAACCCCCCTACCCTCCTCGTGCCCTCACCCCCAACCCCTCTCCCACAAGGGGAGAGGGGAGTAGGAGGATACAGGGGAGTAGGAGGACACCAGGGGAGAGGGGAGAAAGGTTCGGGAACGTGCAAATGACAAATGACAAATGACTTTTGACAAATGACTATAGTAGATTTTTTCCAGCAAAGTGCTGGCAAATGGCTTTCCCAGCGCACCAGTCAAAACCTCAGTTCCATGCAATCCGTGGCGGGAACTACAGACCTGTGGATTGAACCCCTAGGGGCGGACGATCGCGAAGTCGTCGAACTCCAAAGCAAATATGGCACAGACCCCGCCCTCTTCCAGTGCGGCGCCCGCATCCGATGGGAAACCAAACCCACCCTAGACAACCGCAAAGAATCCGGTGCCACAATTTTAGTCGCCCTCGGCAGCAAAGACAGCCCCCAAGAAGGCAAATTACTGCAAAAAAGCACCCTCAGCCCCACCACCGTCGGGGCCAGTCGCTACACGATCGGCACCGACGACGCAGTTACCCTAATCACCGAATCCGATACCATGTATGCCGAAGAGCGGCTCTGGTTCGCCGCCCCCAACCTCCGCCTACGGACCAGCTTCGTCAAACACACCAACGGCACCAGCCAAACATCCTTCTGCAGCGAAATTCGCATGGGCAACGGGTGAAAAGGCTCGTAGTTGGGCTTCAGCCCTCTTGGTTCGTAGTTGGGCTTCAGCCCTCTTGGTTCGTAGTTGGGCTTTAGCCCAAAAAAACGAAAAGGTTCGTAGTTGGGCTTTAGCCCTCAATGTTCGTAGTTGGGCTTTAGCCCTCAATGTTCGTAGTTGGGCTTTAGCCCTCAATGTTCGTAGTT
>JACCEE012813196.1_pt1 | contig 24358 bp, 16 predicted proteins | sample 7449931 | NCBI WGS metagenome assembly JACCEE01 (sample SAMN15323457, study PRJNA562643) | freshwater metagenome | isolation source: river surface water | place: USA:Blue River Watershed | collected 2017-08-19 | reverse complement strand
AGGATTTAAAGTGCGTCCGCTACTGTACGGTGATAACACGGCCATTGTTTCACATGGAGATGTTTACGAATGGGGGTTTTGATCACTGATACACATAACGCAATGGAAAATAAGCACCACACTGCGGAATATTCATTCGGGTCGCTGGTTAATACATCTGAAATCCAAGGTCCGATGACATAATGAAAACCGACAAACCGATAAGAGCCATAAATCAATGGCATGACAAATGAAGCTAAGATGTACACAAACGCATGTAAGCCCCAGCTAAAATTAAACAACCATTCAACCGGGTCAGACATTAAACCGTTTAATGGCATTTGCCAAGCGATATGCCAACTGCCGGATACCGAACAGGTTTGCGTTCCACAAAACCCTTCAATGCCTTTGTGACAGGTTCCCGCCCAATCAAACGGGAACATTTTTACCAACATCGCTACCGAACTGGCAGCACACAGCGTATAAACGGTAGTACGAATTTTTAATTTCACGCTTTCAGGAATAAAATACATTGCCACCATATTGACAAAAAATGGCTGAAACGCGACATGTAAATAGCCAAACAGCGTTAATACTTGATTGCTGGGGTTATGGCATAAATCAATGTAAACGTAAGTAAAAGCTTGTAATAATTCCATTAACGCAAAATACGTCAGTGGAATCCATAATTCTTTTGATTCCCCTTTTGCGGCAACGTACACGGCGGTACTTAAGCCAACTGCCGCTAAAACTCCCGATGCTTCTCCACTCCAACACATAGACGTTATCCTCTTTATTTTGTTTATTGTTATCTACGATTTAAATTTAAGCATTGTATTACAAATTTTACATCGGTTAATTTTCTTAAATTATCACCAGTTAAGTTATCGGTTTTGGGGATTAAACGTGTGACGTAATGTCGCCACACTATTCTTCCTCTTCCTCCTCTTCCGAGTCTTCGTCCTCCTCTTCCTCCTCTTCCGAGTCCTCGTCCTCTTCTTCCTCTTCTTCCGAGTCTTCGTCCTCCTCTTCCTCTACGTTTTCAGCCATGTTGCTATGGACTTGCCAAGGTTCCACTAACGCATGAACAAAACTTGCTTCGCGTTTGGATAAACCGTCAACGCTAACAATTTGCTCGATGTCGCTGACAATTTTTGCCAAAAATTCTGTTGAAAAATATTCGCTAAACAGTTGTACAGATTCTTGAATCAAGTCAAAGTTATCGACATCTTTGACCGCATGTCGCAATACTTTGGCGGCACTGATTTCTACGCCTAATTTAGCAATCACATCCTGCATATAAACGGCAATGGCATCATATTCTTCTTCGGTTAAATCGCCGTCAGCACCTGCGGCGTATAAAAAGAACAGTGCGATGCGGTATTCAAATGAATAATCACCCATCGCATCCAGCATTTGCGTATAGTCATCGTCAGACATATCCGCCAGTTCAGAGTCATAATCGCCAACTACCGATTCATCGCCTTCATCCCAATATTCTGCGGTATTAAAATCAATATTATTTAATTGTTTAATAATCCACGAATCGCCGTCATTAAATTTAGGGTTAATTAAATAGTCATATGGAATATAGCAATAACCTTTATCGCCCCAATCCTCTCCCCATGAATTGCGCACGATAAATACACGGTCTTTATCGGCATAGCCTACCGCAAGCATGGCGTGACCGCCGTGCGACTCCCTGCTTGCTTCGGTGCTTGAGGGCATCGGCACGACGCCTTTTTGCCGTTGTTTATCAAATGATTTATATAAATTAATACCGAATATAATGGGATAGCCTTCTGCTAGCGCATGTTTCCACGCATATAAATTGGTTGGTACAACCGCCATGTCTTCTACAATAAATTCCGCCGCTTCATCATAGGCTTGTTGATGCGGAGCAGCATTAATCAATTCTTCATCAAATGGATAGGTATTTTCTGAACATGCGCCATAAGCTTTTAAACCTTCAATGGCTTTTTGAATATAGCTACCGCTATCTTTGATAGCTGATTGGTTACCGTTTGTGCCCAAATAACGACCGTTATAATAAATAAATAGCCGGCTTACGTCATAATTTTCGCCGGTGTGCATTTTCGCCAAATATTCATAAGCACCGGCGACCGCGTTGGCAACACAACTCATGGTCGCGCCTTGGTCTTCAATCGGGGTCATGTATTTGCGTAAATCAACTTTATGCGGCAAATCAGCTTCTTTATAGCGTGTTTGGTTATATTGTTTTGTTTCGGCCGCAGGTTTGGCATATTTATAACCTAAAACACGGCGTGTACTGCCATCGGCACGTTCTAGCGTAAATTCACTCATGGCGTTATTCTCAAAAAAAAGGGGAAAATAAAACACAAATTATGGTTCAGTTGCATTTTAACCAGTAGCATAGAATAAGCACTAATGATTTATTTTCCGGTCAGCGAAATTTTCGTGGACAATAGTATAACTTTTTACTACCGCTTGAACACCAACGTTACATTATGCCTAGTCAACTGCCGTATGTCGGTTTACGCCCGTTAACCGATGAAGAAAGCGATATTTTTTTTGGTCGCCAAGCCTGTACTGATGAGTTATTGCAACTTTTAACACACAACAATTTTCTAACGGTATTAGGCGAGACGTATTGTGGCAAAACCTCGTTAATGCACTGCGGCGTGCGTCCTTTGTTACAACAACAAGGGCAGTGGCATATTGCTATCATGCGTCCGGGGCATGATCCTTTTAGCGAATTAACAACGGCATTATTAGCCCCGCAAGCGTTAGGCGAGCTTTATAGCCAAGATTTTAAAAATCACAGCATTGCCGCCCAGTTTTTAAAACAAACACTGAGCGAAGGAAGTTTATCCCTGCAAACGCTGTTAAATGACAGACCGTTGCCTGATGCGCATAAGTTATTGATTATTTGTGATCAATTTGAAGAAATTTTTTATTATCAGCAAAGCGACCCGCTCAATGCGCAAGCGTTTGTTAATTTATTGCTCGACAGTTCAACGACCTATCCTGTGAAAAACGATGCCACAGCAACGATACACATTATGCTGGTGCTGCGTTCGCGTGAGCTGGACCGCTGTGCGCTGTTTCCCGAATTAGCGCAGCGGATAAAACAGCGGCTGTATTTACTCCCGCGTTTAACGCGCGAGCAGTTATATGAGGTGATTACCCAACCGGCGTTAATTCACGATGGCAGTGTGAGCGCGGAACTGGCGCAGCAGTTGTTGCAAGAGGCGGGTGATAAAAATGACCAGTTATTATTAATACAACATTTGTTAATGCGGATGTGGGAGCTTGTGCCGCTCGGTATGCCGCATCATTTAGATTTATTGCAGTTTCACAAAAACAAAATCACCAGTTTAGAACAAGCTTTAGCTGCGCATTTAGAAGATGCGTATTTTGAATTACGCGATCAGCAATGCAAAATTGCCGAAATTTTATTTCAGCATTTAGTGGTAACAGACCGCAATAATCAACAAACCTTGCATCAGTCTGTCAGTCTGGAAAGTGTTGCCATGCTTGCGCAAGTTCCTTGGCAGGAAGTGGCGGAAGTGGTAGAAGTGTTTCGCCGTAGTCCGCGTCATTTTTTATGCCCTGACTCTTGCGTTGGGTTACAGCCGACTACGCAAATTAAAATTAGCTACGATGCCATCGTTTTATATTGGCATCGTTTAGAAGAATGGCAGGTCTTAGAAGTTGAAGCGGGGGTTAATTATCAGCGTATGCAGGAAAAAGCCCTTCAACAACAAGAAAATAAAACCGAGTTTTTGACTTTAGGCGAATTATTGCAAACTTGGCAATGGTATCGCGAAGACCCGCCCAGTCACAGTTGGGCGCAGCATTACCGGTGTGATTTAAATTTGATTCAGGACTATATTGTCCGCAGTATTATTTACCGCGCGATGTCGGTGATATTAGTGCTGGGTATGTTAGGGCTGGTGTTAGCAACCAGTTTAGGGCAGTGGCATCAAGATGTGGACGATAAAGATCATCAGCAGCAATTATTAACGGTGTTTAATCAGCTAAGTCAAGTGCTGATTAATCCAAATAATGCGGCGAAAATCGGGCATTCGCTAAATCAATTAGTCACCACAACGCCGGAAAATGCCGATGCGTGGTTTTATTACGGGGTTGCATTAAGTCAACAGCAAAAATGGCAACCGGCAGTGGTGGCATTTAGACAAGCGCAAACGTTAATGCCGCATAATGTATCTGTATTATTTCATTTAGGCTTTGCTTTACAACAACTTAAGCAGTGGCAGGCAGCGATACAGGCGTTTGAGTTGGCGTTAGTGCAACAACCGAGTAACGGTTTGGTGTTAACGCATTTAGCCGATTCATTTGTTGAGATAAATCAATTAGATAAAGCGGTTATTCATTATCAATTGGCGTTAAAAACTGAGCCGAAAAATGATGTGATTTTAGGTAAGGTTGCTCAAGTGTTGAATTTACAAAATAAAATCAAACCGGCGTTAAATTATTTTAATCAAGCGTTAGCGGTGAATAAAAATAATGATACCAACTGGCGTAATTTAGGGCTGTTGCGTAAAAAACAGCAGGATTTAATTCATGCTGAATATTGTTTTCGCCAAGCGGTGCGCATTAATCCGTTACAGGATATGAATTTGCGTAATTTAGGCATGGTTTTGTTAAAGCAGGCTAAGTTGCAGGAGGCGGTACAGGTTTTTAGCCAAGCCGTGCAAGTCAATCAAAGCAATGATAAAAACTGGTTAAATTTAGGCGATGCGTTAAATTACAGTAATCGCTTGGATGAAGCGTTATATGCGTATAACCAGGCGGTAAAAATTCAGCCCACTAGTGTTAATTTAATTCATTTAGCCGATTTACTGCATAAGCAGCATAAAACTGATGAAGCCATTGTGTTTTATCGGCGGGCGTTATTACTCAAAACCGGCAAAAAATAGCCGTGTGCGCATGTTGTTTGTAAACTTGGCATGTCCGCGTGAGTTTGCATTGTTTGCGCTGTTTCGGTGATAATCATCGCGCCTTAGACTTTAGCCGCTATGACTGTAAAAGTCGCTTTTTTTACTTAAATCAATCTGTTATGAATAATTTTACCTTAGCCGTTCCCACCTTAATCGAACAACTTGAAACCAATTTAAAACAACAACTTATTCTTAGGAATATTCACAACCCGGTGATGTTGGGCATTCATAAAGGCGGTGTGTGGATTGCGCAACTATTACATGAAAAGTTGGCGATTAAAGAGCCGTTGGGGGTGATGGATATTTCGTTTTACCGTGATGATTTTTCGCAAATCGGTATGCACCCGCAAGTTCAGCCCAGTCATATTCCGGTGAGTTTAGAAGGGCGGGATATTATTTTAGTGGATGATGTGTTTCATACCGGACGTACGATTCGCGCGGCGTTAAATGAAATTTTTGATTTTGGCAGACCCCAGCAGGTGTTATTAGCGGTTCTTATTGAACGGGATGGTCGGCAGATTCCGTTACAGCCGGATTGTATCGGAACGACAATCACTTTACCTGCCGGTACCAGCATTAAATTAACCGGGCCCGACCCGTTACACATCCACATCCAACCCACTCACGCGGAGACATAACCACGATGGCGAGCAATTTACAACTCAATGCCGAGGGACGTTTAAAGCATTTTTTAACCATCGAAGGACTGAGCCGTGAACTGTTGACTGAAATTTTAGACACAGCCGAATCTTTTTTAAGTATGTCGCAGCATCAGGTGCAAAAAGTGCCTATTTTGCGTGGTAAAACGATTGTGAATCTGTTTTTTGAAAACAGCACCCGCACTCGCACAACGTTTGAATTAGCCGCAAAACGGCTATCAGCGGATGTGGTGACGATGAATATTGCCACCTCTGCAACCTCTAAAGGCGAAAGTCTGCTTGATACGATTCGTAATTTAGAAGCGATGCGGGTCGATATGTTTGTAGTACGCCATGCTATCAGCGGCGCGGCACATTTTATTGCGCAGCATACCAGCCCGAATTTGAGCGTTATTAATGCCGGTGATGGACAACATGCGCATCCTACGCAAGCGATGCTGGATATGTTTACCATCCGACAGTTAAAAAAAGATTTTAGCCAATTAAAAGTGGCAATTGTCGGTGATATTTTACATTCACGGGTAGCGCGGTCACAAATTCAGGCGTTAACCACTCTCGGCGCAGCGCAAATTCGCGTTATCGCGCCCAAAACCTTGTTACCTGCATATGTGGAAAAATTAGGCGTGACGGCATTTCATAATATTGACCAAGGTTTGGCGGATATGGATGTCATTATCATGTTACGTTTGCAAAAAGAGCGTATGAATTCGGCATTATTACCGAGTGAAAGTGAATATTTTAAATGTTTTGGTTTGACAGAACAGAAGCTTAAATTAGCTAAACCCGATGTTATTGTTATGCATCCGGGGCCGATTAATCGCGGGGTGGAAATTGAATCGAGTGTCGCAGACGGTCAGCATTCTGTGATTTTACAGCAAGTAAATAATGGCATTGCGGTACGCATGGCGATTATGACGATGGCGATGCAATCGCATCATATTGGAGGACATACGCATGAACACGCTTGAAATTCGTGGCGGTCGCGTGATTGATACCGTCAATGGCATTGATAAAATTGGTTCAGTGTATATTGCTGAGGGCAAAATTGTTGCCCTGTTTGCCCCACCTGTCGGATTTGTTGCGCAACGAGTGATTAATGCTGAAAATTTATGGGTGTGTCCGGGCTTGATTGATTTGAGTGTGCGGTTGCGCGAACCCGGTTATAGCTATAAAGCTACTTTTGCCAGTGAAACGTGTGCAGCGGCGGCGGCTGGTGTGACGAGTTTATGTTTGCCGCCGGATACAAAACCCACGATTGACACCCAAGCAGTGGCGGAATTGGTTAAAGACAAAGCCGAAAAAGCCCATTATGAACAGATTTATCCGATTGGTGCGTTAACACAACGCCTTGCCGGTAAAGAACTGAGTGCGATGTTCGCGCTTAAACAAGCCGGTTGCATTGCTGTGAGTAATGCTCAATTTCCGATTAGCAGTTTAGCGGTATTGCGGCGTGCGATGGAATACGCATCTAGCCATAATTTACTATTAATTTATCGTCCCGATGAAGTGTCATTGGCTAACGGGGGATGTGCGCACGAAGGTTTGTTTGCCACCCATTACGGATTACCGGGGATTCCTGAAGCCGCCGAATCTATTGCAGTGGCGCAATGTTTAGATTTAGCGGAACTGACCGGCTGTCGTGTGCATTTTGCGCAGATTAGTTCAAAACGCTCGGTGATTAAAATTCAACAGGCGAAAAAATACGGTTTAAATGTCACCGCAGACGTGGCAATTCATCAACTGCATTTAAGCGAAGAAGATATTGAACCCTTTAATAGCGCGTATCATGTTTTACCGCCTTTTCGTACGGAACAGGATAAAAAATATCTGCAAGAAGGTTTAGCTTTTGGCACGATTGATGCGATTTGTTCAGATCATCAACCGCATGATTTAGATGCAAAATTAGGCGCGTTTCCTGAAACCGAAGCCGGTATTGCAGCCTTGGAAACCTTATTACCCTTAGCTTTAGATTTAGTTCGGCAGCAAGCTATTTCGGTCACACAAGCGATTGCTGCGTTAACAGAAAAACCGGCGCGGGTATTGGGGTTAAAAGCAGGCGCGTTAACAGTCGGTTATCCGGCGGATATTTGTGTGTTTGACCCGGAACAGCGATGGCAAGTCAATGATGAAACTTGGCGCAGCGCGGGGAAAAATACGCCGTTTTGGGGAAAAACCTTAACCGGGCGGGTGATTCATACCATACAAGGTGGACGGCTTATTTATAGCCTTAACACATTACAGGCTTCTTAAGGAGTTAAATTCAAGATGTGGCAACAGAAAAAAACCAGCACCGCCAGCGTGATTGATGATTTAAAAGGCGATCAGTCGTGGCGGATTTTTAGGATCATCAGCGAATTTACCGAAGGTTTTGATCGGTTATCTACTGTTCAAGATGCCATTTCTATTTTCGGTTCTGCGCGTTTAAAACCCGACCATCCGTATTACTTAAAAACCGTGGAACTAGCAACTTTATTGAGCCAAAATGGTTTTGCCATTATTAGTGGCGGCGGGCCGGGAATTATGGAGGCGGCGAACAAAGGCGCGTATCAAGAGAATCAATTATCCATCGGTTTAAATATTGAGCTACCGATGGAACAAAGCCCTAATCCGTATCAAGACATTTCTTTGGATTTTCGTTATTTTTTCGTCCGTAAAGTGATGTTTGTGCGTTATTCGATGGGGTATGTGTGTATGCCGGGTGGGTTTGGTACGTTGGATGAATTTTTTGAGGCCTTAACGCTAATGCAAACCCATAAAATTTATCCATTGCCATTGGTTTTATTCGGTTGCGAATTTTGGTCGGGTTTAGTTGAATGGATAAAAACCACGTTAGTGGCTTATGAAACCATTGCGGATGAAGATTTGCAATTAATTAAAGTCACCGATGACCCGCATGAGGTTTTAGAGGTGATGCTTGCGCACCGCAGATGGAAAAATCAGCAACGCGAACAAGCAAAACAACGGCAAAAAAACGTGTGTGTTGAATTATTGTGCCATGACACATAACAAAATCGCCATTGTTAAATTATCCGCGATGGGCGATATTGTTCATGCGATGGTGGCGTTGCAATTTATTAAAGCCCGGAATCCGGGGATACAAATTGATTGGATTGTAGAACAAAGTTTTGCCCCTATTCTGCACGGTAATCCCGATATTCATGCCATTCATACGCTTAATTTAAAAGCGTTAAAACATCATAAAACGCGGATTAGGCAAGAATTTAATACCATACGCGCTATTGCCAGGCAAAATTATGATTTAGTTATTGATGCGCAAGGCTTAATTAAATCAGCCATTGTCGCGCGGTTATGCGGTAAACAGGTGGCAGGATTTAATAAACAGTCTATTCGTGAAACCTTGGCAAGTTATTTTTATCATACGCAAGTTGCTTGCCCTTACCATGAAAATACGATTGATAGAAACGCTAAAGTTTTATCCGCACCATTAGGTTTTTCCATTACCCCGGAGCAGATTCAACATAAACAGGCGTTTTTGTTTTATCAGGCGGATAATTTTGAATTAAAACGTTATATTAAAACCGGACAGAAAACCATTGTGTTGGTAATTGGTTCAACTTGGGAAAGTCGTAATTATCCAAAAGAAAAGTTTTTGCAATTAGCGAAAATATTACAGCACAATTGTTTAGTGGTGTGGGGAAATCAGGCAGAACAGGAAAAAGCCCAATGGCTAGCCCAACACTCCGCCTATATTCAATTGTTGCCGAAATTAAATTTAAATGCTTTAAAAGCCGTGATAGCAAACGCTGATTTAGTGATTGGTAATGATACCGGTCCCAGTCATTTAGCGTGGGGATTCAATATTCCGTCTATTATATTATTTGGTTGTACGCCTGTTTCGCGCGTGTATCAAACGGCAATTAATAAAGTCATAAAATCATCGTCTATTGTTAATCCGTATAAATTAAATAAACAGGATTATTCGATTGCTGAAATTGACGTGACACAAGTGGCGAATTTGGCCACAGCGTTATTAAAGCGGTAATTTTTTTACAGTAAAACTTATGATGCAGGTGATGGTCAAAGAGGGGAGGGGAGGGTGAAATCTGTTATTGCGCCGTGGGTGATTGTGTTGCTGAGCGTTTTTTTTGCCGCGCCGGGGTGGGCGCATAATGGTTCGCATGAAACGAAAAGTTGCGCACTGGCTGTGGGCGATTATCCGCTGCGGTTAAGTGGTTATCAATTTCAAGGTTTGCATCCGGACGCGGTGTATTGCCGCATATTTCCCTTTTTAGGTACGGTATTGTTTAAGGTCGAGGCGGTTGATAGCCAAACTTCGCAAATGCCGGTGACATTACAACTTATGACGCTACAGGGAAGGTTGGTTAAACGCGCGGCGTTTACGTCCTTTAAAACCGCAGTGATATTATCAACGGCGATAACCCAACGCGGTCTGTACGCGCTGGATATTGTGTTATACGCTAAGCCGCAACCGTTGCACCAGCGGCGTTATGTGTTAATCGGCATTCCCGTAACCGAGTTATTAGTGTTGCTGAGCGGTGGTTTGTTGCTGTTAATGATTGGCATTTTGCTGCATAAATGGCGACTAAACCTGCGCAGGCGTTAGGTTTAATGCGGAAAAGGTGAGGTCTTAAACACTCTTTCTTGCTGCTCTTCGCGTTGTAATTCTTGTTCTATGGTGATTTTGGGAACAACTTTTTTTGCTGGAATCGGGCGTGGTGTTGGTGCTTTAACGGCTTTAGGTACGGCTGGTGTAACGGCTTTAGGTACGGCTGGCGTAAGGGGAACGTCTGGTGTTAAAACCGGATCAGGTATCACAGGAGTAGGCTCAGGTAGCGACAGATTTGGCTCAAGCACGGCTGGCGCAAATACGTCAACCGGCGGTTCATTAGTAGAAATTAAGCTGGGTAAGCCGTTATTAGCTTCAAGGGCGATTTTCAACGCTTCGCTATTGATGCTTACTAACCGCTGTGTCAGGGCTTTTTCAACCAGACCTAATGCCAGCGTTAACCGCTGTTCAAAACTAATTTCTTCACCTTCCAATGTAGGATGCGATTCAATATATAACGCGCCGTTTGACCAGCCGACTTTAACCGGCTGGTTAATAATATTGACTGGCGTACCGATATTTAAAATTGGAAAAAGCTGTTCAATATCCTTAGGATACAAGCGCATACAACCGTGACTGACTTGCATACCCACGCCTTGCGGTTTATTCGTGCTGTGCAATAAATACCCCGGAATCCCCAAACGAAATGCAAATAGCCCTAATGGATTATCCGGTCCTGCTGGCCATACATCGGGCAGAATATCGCCATTTAAACGATGCTCTTCTTTAATACTGGCAGGTGGTGTCCACGTTGGGTTTTTTACCTTACCGACCACCGTTGTTAACCCCAACGGCGTTTTCCAATCCACGCGCCCAATCCCAACCGAATAAGAAATCACCTGGCGCGGCTGATTGGCGGGTACGGGCGGATAATAATACAACCGATATTCCGGCAAATTAATCACAACCCCCTGCCGAGGCACATCAGGCAATAAATAACGGCTGGGAATTAACACTTCTTTACCCGCTCCCGGCAGCCAGCGATCGACTTTTTTATTCGCTCTGACGACTTCTTCCTGACCGAGCAAATGCTCCACCGCAATATCAATTAACGTATCTTCATGTCTGGCTTTGACATAACGCGGTTTCCCTTGATTATTATCAATTAAACTATCGCCCTCATTCGGCCAAGCAAACGATGCCGCATGGGCTGATTGCGCTAAAGCAGCCACTACGAAAAAACAACACAGTTTGCCAGCCGTTGTATTTTGTGCTGGTTTTATTGAAACAATAATATCAAAAAAATCAATCATGTAGTTTTATTCTCGCCACCAAATAAATCTAAAAGTCGGGTTAAAAATTGCGAAAATTCAGCCGTCATAATGGCAAAATCGGCATCAAAACGTTCTTGTGCCGAGTCGGCTTGGGTATCGGCGACTTGATCTTGCACTAACTCTAAAAAACGTATTCTTTTGACGGCCAAATGTTCATCTAAGATAAATGAAATACGGTCTTCCCAATTTAACGCCAGCTTAATCACCAGTTTACCGCTATCAAGATGATTTTTAATTTCCGGTAAACCCAAATCATGTTTTTTGCAACGCACAATCGCGCCTTCTTCTTCAGGCGAAAGCAACTCGCACTCATCCTCAATGGTTATACCGGTAGGGGTGTCATTATTCGTTAACCACTCGGTCATCGTTAACACCGGTTTTTTTAACGTATTCACTGGCACAACAGGCAAAGATCCTAAACAGCGGCGCAAACTACTTAACAACTCCTCTGCTTTTTTGCTTGAGCTTGAATCCACCACCAACCAGCCGCCTTGTGGGTCAATATAAGCATATAAATGGCGGGAAAAAGAAAATGCCCGTGGCAACAACTCAAAAATAAGCTCATCTTTCAAGCTGTTACGTTCTTTTTTCGACAGCTTACGCGCTTGTTCGGTTTCAATATCCGAAATTCTCTCTTGTAACAACTCGGTCACAACAGAAGTTGGCAGCACTTTCTCCTCTTTTTTAGCACACAACAGCATAAAACCATTTGCGCTGTGCAGTAACGGCTCATAACCACGACCTAAAGGGGAACTCCAGCCAAAGCTAGACTCATCATGGCTACCGCAAGGGCGAAACCGGTTAGCCGCTAGTTTCTCCTCAATCTGCGCGGCGGATAAAGTAAAAGGTTCCGAAAAGCGGAACAGAGTAAGATTTTTAAACCACATAAACGTAAATACACCGTTATTTTTAGAAGCAAGATGCCCATTATCGCAAATTGTGTGCAAAAAATAATAGATTTTTTACAAGCCTAACAGACACATGCTAGCATAAACACAATACCCAGCTTGTTTAAATGCTAATTTATAAACAAGGGTAAGCATTTAAACAATCGCTTAATTTATAAAGCGGATTTTATTAATTACGAGTTAATCAACCAAATGTTTAATTTACCTCTGCACATTGCATTGCACAATCAAATTATTTTTACACACTATCGGAGTGATAGCATGATTTATTTACACAAATTAATCGCTAAACTCCCGCTATATTATCCATCAAATCGGCAATATCTTTTTATTGAAACCGGTTTTGTACAATTAATTAAACATAAAAATCACCGACGCTTATACCATATAAATTTACAATTACCGCATTTAACACAATCTTTTCCTCATCTGATAACCAAAGCAACATTCAATTTATTTAATTACCCTAGTTCGCAGTCAAACGCTACCGCACAGATTAGACAAACAGACATTACATTACAATTTAACCAAGCGATTGATTACCAGCAAAATGGACAATTAGAAGCGGCAATTGCATTGTATCAAACTATTTTAACGCACGTCCCTGAGCATATTGATAGTTTACATTATTACGGGCTTGCCTTATGTGATAATGGACAGCATGAACAAGGTATAGCATTCATTAAACAAGCATTAATTTTAAATCCAAATTATGCCGAAGCGTATAATAATTTAGGTTTTATTTATGACGAGCAAGGACAAATTGACGAAGCGATTGCATGTTATAAAAAAGCGATTGAAATTAACCCAAAACATGCGGATGCGTATTGTAATTTAGGTGGTATTTATCAATTGCAAAGAAAGTTTATGGAAGCGATTAATTATTATCAACACGCTTTAAGTATAAATCCCAATCATAGCTATAGTCATTATAATTTGGGGCTAATCTATAGCCAACAAAATAAATTTGCATTAGCTGAAAATAGCTTGCAAATAACTTTGAAAATACAGCCTAAACATATTAATGCTTATATTCAGTTAGGTTTAATTTATACACAACAAAATCGGATTCATCAAGCGATTGCTTGTTATCAACAAGTGTTAATAATTGATGCAAATCATGCCCAAGCGCATTTTAATTTAGCGATTGCGCAATTAACGCTAGGGGATTTTATGCAAGGGTTTTATGAATTTGAATGGCGTTGGCAAGTGCGCGCTGCTATTGAAGCGAAAAAAATTATTCCCAATGCGCAAGAATGGCGTGGGCAGGTATTAACGCATAAAACCTTATTACTTTATTTTGAACAAGGTGCCGGTGACGCTATTCAATATAGTCGCTATATTGCAATAATTGCTAAAGATTATGGCGGCAATATTATTTTACAATGTCCACAAGTATTAGTGTCATTATTTTCCAGCATTCCCTATGTAACCAATATTCTTCACAGCGAACAAGCTGTGCCGGCGGTAGATTATTATTTATCATTATTAAGTTTGCCGTGGGTATTAAAAACCCGGTTAGAGACAATTCCAAATGATGTTCCTTATTTATCTGCACAGAAAAAATTAACCATTCCTTTGGTGATAGATAAAAATAAACTGAATATTGGCTTTGTTTGGGCAGGTAATCCTGCGCATCCGAATAATCAAAATCGGTCACTGGATATTCGCTATTTTTCAATATTAACTACAATTAAACAATTACAGTTTTATAGTTTACAATTGGGTAATGAAGCAGACCAATTAAATCAATTAATCAGCGTTAATCCAGTGATAAATTTAGGGCAATATATTCAAGAATTTGCAGATACTGCCGCTATGATAGCAAAACTGGATTTGATCATTTGTGTTGATACTGCCATTGCGCATTTAGCGGGCGCATTAAATAAACCGACTTGGATAGTATTGCCTTTTGCGGCGGATTTTCGCTGGCTATTAGAACGCGAAGATTCGCCTTGGTATCCGAGTGTGCGTTTATTTAGACAAGTGTTAATAGGTGATTGGACGGGGGTTTTTGAAAGATTAAAATTTGCATTATTAACGGAATTAAAACGCACCGGTAAAATCCAAGATATTGAGTATAATCTGCAAGATATAATTATTGATATAAATGCGGCACTCAATTATCATCAAACCGGACAATTTGAACAAGCGAAATTAATTTATCAACAACTTTTACAGAACGACCCTACTAATGCCACCGCTTTACATTATTTAGGCTTAATTTATCATCAACAAGAGCATACTGAATACGCAATTGAATTGTTAAAAAAATCCTTGGTTATAAAATCACACGATGCGATAGTACATAATAACTTAGGGATTATTTATATGGAAAAAAATCAATTGGATGCTGCGATTGATTGTTATGAACAAGCATTAAAAATTGAACCTAATTATGCGGCTGCGTATTATAATAAAGGTTATGTGCTACAAAAACAACAGCTTTTAAATCAGGCAATACACTGTTATGAACAAGCTATTTTATTAAATCCTGATTATACCGAAGCGTATCATAATTTAGGTTTAATTTATCAACATCAAGCAGCATTCGATACGGCTATTCATTATTATGAAAAAGCCCTTAACATTAATCCTCATTATAATGAGTCTTATAAAGCCCTTGGCACATTATATTTACAAGAAAATAAATTTGATTTAGCAAATGCAATCTATCAACGCGCATTAAAAATCAATCCTGAATTTGTTGATGCAATTATACAATTAGCCGTGATTGCGGAAAAACAAATGCAACAATCACAAGCTATAGCTTATTATCAACAAGCGACTGCGTATTATGAAAACTTATTACAAACACAGGATAAACAAGTAGAGGTTTATTTTGGTTTAGGTAATTTATATATAAAACAGCTTAAATTTGCACAAGCACAAGCGTGTTATGAAAAAGCATTAGCAATTAATGCACAACACGTTGATGCACAATGTAATTTAGGCGTGGCATATATTCATCAGCAGCAACTGGATAACGCAATAGCTTGTTTTAAACACGCTTTAGATATTGATGAAAATCATGTTGATGCATTATGTTGCCTGGGTAATGCTTATATTGATAAAGATGATTTATCACTGGCATTAATCTATTTAGAAAAAGCCTTTGCTATTAATCCTCGACATACTGATACTTTGAATAATTTAGGTTTGTTATATAAAAATCAAAACAAATTACCAGAGGCTATGGCTTGTTATAAACAAGCCATCGAAGTAGACCCTTATTATGCCAATGCGCATTTTAATTTAGCAATTATATTGCTTTTGAGCGGCGATTATGCTGCAGGTTGGCAGGAATATGAATGGCGATTTAAAGCTAATAAACAGTTAACGCCAGAACAACAGTTTCCGAATTATCCGTTATGGCAGGGGGAAAAATTATTAGGCAAAACCATATTAATTTATGCTGAACAGGGGTTAGGCGATGCGATTCATTTTATTCGATATATTACAGTTGTTTATCCATTTGTGGATAATATAATTGTGCAATGCTCACCTTTATTACATCGTTTATTTCGTTCTATTCCTTACATTAAACAATTAATTAGTTTTGATCAATCATTGCCGCATATTGATGTGTACTTCCCATTAATGAGTTTACCGCGTTTATTTAATACACAGTTGCAAACAATTCCGGCGAATGTGCCTTATTTATGCGCACCAACGGCAAGTGATGTTGCCGTTGTGATGGCACCAGATAAGTTGAATGTTGGTTTTGTTTGGGTGGGAAATCCGGGATTTAAAAATGATAAAAACCGTTCAATTGCTATTAAGCATTTTCAAGTTGTTACGCAATTAAAACAAGTACAGTTTTACAGTTTACAAGTGGGGGAAAAACGAGGGGATTTATCACATATCAGTTTTGCAAATCCAGTGATTGATATAGGGGGTAAGGTTAAAGACTTTGCTGATACAGCGACAATTATTGCGCAATTGGATTTAATAATCAGTGTGGATACATCGGTTGCACATTTAGCCGGGGCATTTAATAAACCAACGTGGATATTGTTACCGTTTTCGCCTGATTTTCGTTGGCTATTAGGGCGTGAAGATTCACCTTGGTATCCAAGTGTGCGATTATTTAGACAGAGTAAAGAAAAAATATGGGATGATGTTTTTTATCGTCTTAAACAAGCATTAGAAACAGAAATATTACGGCATTTTGCAACAGAAAGTGTGATTTTAGAGTCGGTATCAAATGCCAGCTCAGATAGTATAACAGCGGTTGATTTTGATTTAACTATTGCTTGTGAAAACGCATTTAAATATCATCAATCAGGTCAGCTACAGCAAGCAAAACAATTATATGAACAAATATTAAATGTTGATAAAACAAATATTGATGTGCTGCATTATTTGGGTTTAGCATTGCATCAATTAGGTCAAACTGATCAAGGTATAACGTTTATTCAACAAGCGATTGCGATAAACCCGGATTATTTGATGGCATATAATAATTTAGGCATTATTTATATGGAAAAAAATCAATTAGATGCGGCAATTTCTTGTTATAATAATGTTATGAGGTTAAATTCAAGTTACGCACCGGCTTATTATAATATGGGCAGTGTTTATCAGCGTAAACAAGATATTACACAAGCCAAATTCTATTACGAACACGCATTGTCGCTTAACCCAGATTATGCAGAAGCGTATTATAATTTAGGGGTTATGTATCAAGAAACCGACCCCATAATTGCAATTTCTTATTATCAAACTGTTTTATCTATACAGCCGCACTATTTACAAGCACATTATAATTTAGGAACGATTGCGTTAACCCAACACGATTATTCACAAGCAATTACGCATTATCAAGCGGCATTAGAAATTTCACCTCACTATATTGAAGCGCAATGCTATTTAGGACATGCGTATTTAAAACAAAAAGATTTTGCAGCAGCTATTATTCAATATGAAAAAGCGTTAGCGATTGATGTTAATTATACGGATGCGTTATGTGGGTTAAGTGCGGTTTATTTAGCCAATAATCAACTCGATTTGGCTCTTGATTATTGTAAAAAAGCGTTGGATATTAATCCTGATAACAGCGAGGCGCAATATAATTTAGGTTTGGTGTATAATAAACAAAATAAGCCTGATTTAGCGGTAAAGTGTTATGAACAAACGTTGCAATTAGATAAAAATCATTTTAATGCTTATTGCAGTTTGGGGGCATTATTTTTAGATAAAAAAATGTTTGAATTAGCACTTGATTATTATCAACACGCGTTATCTATTAATTCTGCGTGTATGGAAGCACAATATAATAGCGGGATTATTTATTTTAAGCAGCATGATTTTGATAATGCCGTTGTGTGTTTTGAGAAATGCTTACAAATTAACCCAGATTATGTTGATTCGTTATGTAATTTAGGCAAAATATATGCGCAACAGGATCAACCTATTGTAGCTATTGAATATTATAAAAAAGCGGTTGATATTTATTCTGACAGTGCTGATATATATACTGAATTAGGGTTATTGTATTATTCACTGTCTCAATTAGATAAAGCGATTTCTTGTTATAAACAGGCTTTGATGCTGGATGCTAGTTATGCTCGCGCTCACGCGAATTTGGGTTTTTCATTATTATTGGCTGGCGATTATGAGACGGGGTGGGAGGAATATGAATGGCGTTGGCAAGTAGAAAGTTTAAAGTTGGAAAAACTTAAATTTCATATCGGAAAAGAATGGCAAGGAGAATATTTAGCCGGAAAAACAATTTTACTTTATACCGAACAAGGTTTAGGAGATTCATTTCAGTTTATTCGCTATGTGCCATTACTTGCAGAATATGGTGCGGAAATTTTGGTGCAATGTCCTTTGGAAATCAAAGCGTTATTTGTTGGGCTGCCATGTATTAAACAAGTTATTTCGTATAAAGATCAATATCCCCATTTTGATTTTTATGTTTCACTAATGAGTTTGCCGCGATTATTAAAAACTCGTTTACACACAATTCCGACCAAGTTTCCTTATTTATTTGCACCTGAAAGAATTAGTTTTGTTTTCCCCTTGAATAAAAATCTTTTTAATATTGGTTTTGTTTGGGCGGGTAATGCACAACATGCTAATAATAGAAACCGTTCTGTTGCTATTAGTTATTTTGAAGTATTTGCACAATTTAAAGATGTGCAGTTTTATTGTTTACAAGTCGGCGATAGAAATCAAGATGTAACACAATTACAATTAACCCACCCCATTATTAATATTGGCGATGAAGTGAAAAATTTTGCAGAAACAGCAGCAGTAATCAATCAGTTGGATTTAATTATCTGTGTGGATACGTCTGTTGCGCATTTAGCCGGTGCATTAAATAAGCCAACTTGGTTGTTATTACCATTTACCCCGGATTGGCGTTGGCTATTAGTACGCGAGGATTCGCCTTGGTATCCGAGTTTCCGTTTATTTAGGCAGCCACAACCGGGGGATTGGGTATCGGTTTTTCAACGATTGAAAGTTGAATTGGAACTACTTCTTTTAGCTAAATGATGGTTTATAATTTTATTTTATTCAGTGCTTTTTGAATTAAAATGCCCAAGGTTAGTGAAACGATGATAATAATAGGGATATTTAAAAAGTGTATTCCATATGTCATATAATGGACAGGGATAATGTGAATTAAATAAATATAAAAAGTTGATGTGCCAATTAATACAATTAGCTGATGTAGACATTTTGGCATTAAAATTTTGGGTTTCCACATAATAGCTAAACAGCCAACAATTAGCCAAACAGTAAAGCTTGGATGAAGATTATATAAATAGATAAACAGAATGATGGCTAAAACCGAGATGGCAATTTTTTGTAATACGGTTTTAGCAAACCAAACACACCAGCCAAATATATAAACACACAAGAGTTGATCAGCAGTGCGTAGCCCTAATTTTATGTCTGTCAATTGACTTAAACGGAGAAAAACTGTTAAGCATAATAATACTAAACCTATGATTAATGGTTGTTTTTCCGTTAGTTTTCGAAATGGTGGGATAGTAAAGAGTGCTGTAAAGATAATTAAGATTTGTAATAATGCTTCAATAAACCAATAAGGTTCAAGAAAGCTGCCAAATCGGCCGTAATAATTACTAATTAATAATAAAGTGTGTAAGTCAAATTGTTGTTTCCATAGTTGGTAACAGATGATAACGAAATAATAAGGGATAATAATTTTACGAAAGAATCGTATGACGATTTGTAATGATAAACCTTCAAATAGTTTTTTGCTTTGAAAACGTGCAATATTAAAACCTGAGATTAATAGTAATAAAGTTGAACCACCACCAACAGGTAATACATTTGATTGTCCAGTAATAATATTAACAGCCGCTGAGGTATGAATATAAATAATTGCGATAATTGCTAGTGTTCGAAAAAGAACATCAACATCAAGGGTAGTTAATGTAAAATAGTGTTTCATTTTTTGAAGTCATATTGTTATTTTAATGGATTGTATTTATATCATTGTGTAGTTGATTTAAAAATAAATAATAGTATTTTTGTGAATTCTTTATCTTAATTTGTTTTATGAAAAAAATAATAGTAATAAGCCTGCTTTGTGTTTCTTTTCAAAGTTATGCGTTGGATAATAGATTTGTATCTACAAATAAACCCAAATTAATTGTTGGGATTGTGATAGATCAAATGCGGGCTGATTTTATTTATAAATATTGGCATAAATACAGTCAGGGTGGCTTTAAGCGGTTGGTTGCGGAAGGCTTTTTTTTTAAGAATACGCATTATAATTATGTACCAACTTATACAGGCCCAGGTCATGCGTCGATTTATACTGGTGCAACGCCTGCTGTTCATGGCATTATTGCTAATCATTGGTTTGATAAAACTGTGGGTAAGAGTGTATATTGCGCAGATGATTTTACGGTTCAGGCATTGGCGGGGTCGAAAAAATCCGGTCAGATGTCGCCTAATAAGTTGTTATCAACTACGATTGGTGATCAGTTAAAATTGTCGAATCGGCAGCAATCTAAAGTGATTGGGATTGCGCTAAAAGATCGTGGGGCAATTTTACCAGCAGGGCATAGTGCGAATGCCGCATATTGGTTTGATAGTGCGACAGGCGAATGGATGAGCAGTAGTTATTATATGTCGCAATTACCCGCTTGGGTGGCCGCGTTTAACAGACAAGGTCAGGCTCGCAATTACATGGCAACCGTATGGCAGCCGTTGTTGCCGTTGACTGCGTATAGTGAAAGTTTGACGGATGATAATGCGTTTGAAGGGCTGTTTAATGGCGAAACTAGACCGGTCTTTCCTCATGATTTGGCAAAGTTGGCGGCGGCTAATGAAAGTTTTGGGTTGTTAAAAATTACGCCATTTGGCAATAGTTTAACCAAAGATTTTGCAATGGCGGCGATTCAAGCGGAAAAATTAGGTAAACAAGCTGTGACCGATATGTTGACGCTTAGCTTTTCAGCTACGGATTATGTTGGTCATCAATTTGCCCCTAACTCTATTGAAGTTGAGGATACTTATTTGCGTCTTGACCGTGATTTGGCGGAATTATTAACTTTTTTAGATCGATGGTTGGGTAAAGATCAAGTATTGTTATTTCTAACCGCAGATCATGGTGTTGTCGAAAACCCACGTTATTTGAACAGTTTGCGTATTCCGGCGGGGAATATAAGTGAGTCCGCACTTAAGCAGGCGGTGAAAGATTTTTTACAACAACACTTTGCGGCGGATTTATTGCTATCTTATTCTAATCAGCAAGTTTTTTTGAATCATGCCAAAATGGTGGAATTAAAGGTTTCCCGTGTTGAGGTTGAAAATGCGCTGGTGGATTTTTTAGTGTCACTACCAGGTGTGGCAAGTGCAGTAACGCGTACAGCACTGAATCAAAGTGCTTTTATAACACCGCCTAACCGTTATTTACAACAGGGGTTTCATCCGCAACGTTCCGGTGATGTATTAGTTAATTACGCGCCCGGTTGGATTGATTCAGAAAAAAACACCGGTACAACGCATGGTTCACTTTATAATTACGATACCCACGTTCCTTTACTTTGGTATGGTTGGAAAGTTGCGGCTGGACAGTCTTTTCAAGCGGTTGAAATCACTGATATTGCGCCTACTTTGGCGTTGCTTTTAGATATTGAAGCACCCAACGGCAGTTTTGGGCAGTTTATGCCATTGCCATTGAAATAAGCCATTTTATTAATTTTCTCATTCTCTGTTAATGATGCTAAATTTTTCACATACTGTTGCAGATTATCGCATTCGTAGTTTTATTCGCCGTCAAGGTAGAGCGACCGCTGCACAAAAACAGGCTTTAGAATCACTGTGGGATACCTATTGCTTAGACCCGAATCAACATTATGACTTTACAACAGTTTTTCCGCAGTCCGCACCATTAATTATGGAAATTGGTTTTGGTAATGGTGAAAGTTTAGCGAAAATGGCGTATGAAAATCCGCATTTGAATTATTTAGGCATTGAAGTACATCGACCGGGCGTTGGACATTTAATGCTTTTGCTAGCACAAAAACAATTAACGAATGTACGGCTATTTCACCATGACGCAATTGAGATTTTGGAACAACATATTAGCGACCATAGTTTAGCCGGTGTGCAATTGTTTTTTCCTGATCCTTGGCAAAAACGCTGTCATCATAAACGACGCATTGTAAAACCGAGTTTTGTTGATTTAGTGAGTAAAAAATTGATACCAGGCGGGTATTTTCATGCGGCAACTGACTGGGAGCATTACGCAAAAGATATGCTTAAGGTGTTGTCGACTAACAAAAAACTTGTCAATACCAGCCATGATAATACTTACTGCGAACGTCCACATTATCGCCCGCTTACTAAGTTTGAACAACGCGGCATACGTTTAGGGCATGGCGTATGGGATTTAATTTTCAAAACAACTTAATGACTGCGAGCCATAACGCATAAACAGTCATTTAAGTTATAGTGCGCAAAAACCAAACAGAATTTTAAGTATCTTTCTTGGCTTGTTTTTGGAAATCCTCTAGTTGCATCTCCTTGATAATAAAGGCTAGTTCTTTACGTTGCATTTTTAACGGCTCTAATTCTGCCTTTAAATGCGCAATATTTTCCGCAACACTGCCTTTAGACTCATTGATCTTTTTCAGCATCATCAAACGGCTTTCAATTTGTTTTTTATGATCTTTAATTTGGTGCATTAATGGGGTTAGTACACCGTTACTCCAAGTTAAAGCATCTTTATGCGCCTGTTTTAAGACGTTTCTGGCTTTTACGATTAACGTACCGTATAACTTACTGACCACAATGCTTTGCTCAGTCATAGTTGTTTTCGCACTGGTACGGAATGCTTCACCTTCTTCAAAAATAGCTTCCAATTCTTCTTGATATTGTTTAATCGAAAACAATTGTGGCTCAATCTCTTTAAAACCGTATTCATCTTGAAACTTTTTATGAATCGCTTTTACTAAACGGCGCGTTTCATTGGTAATATCAATAGAGTCTTGTAATAAATCGCGCAGTTCATCAAACAACTTACGAATGTTTTTCTTCATTCCGTATGTTGTTAAACTTTTGCTCATATCCTCTTTGGTGTCTTTAACAATATTATCAATCCGTTCTTTGGCGAACGAATCAATCAGGATTTTTGCCTGTACAGTGAAGACGCGCCGACTGGCTTGAAAGTTTTCTACGTTTGCGGCGTAAGCTTTTTGTCTATCGCGGGTTTCTGACATCAATTTGCCAGTCATATCTTTGTTTTCAAAGTCTATTTTCATAAACTCTTCTAATTGCTTGGCAGCATTAGTGAGTTTTGTTTCGGTTAGATTTGAAGACTCGGTAATTAAAAACCCAATATCGCGGATGACGGTTTCCATTAAAATTCGTCGCCGCTGTTTTAAAATATCGTCTGACAAATAGTTTTCTAAACTACCGAGGCGACTTTTTGTGAGTAATTCTTTATCTCCTTTTATTTTGGCTAATAATGCTTGTTTAGCCGAGACTGGGAAAATGAGGTTTTGTTCTAATTTTAAGGTAGTTGCAGATGTAAGCACTTGTTTTTTAATAGATGCCTCATAGCCGTTTTCACCAGCTAAATCTTCCCACATAGCATCAATTTTATTCATTACCACGGCAAGACCTTGTTTGCTGTTACGCGCACTGCAAATGTGGTTGCGCCACATTTCAAGGTCACTTTTCGTCACACCGGTATCAGCAGCAAGTACGAAAATAATCGCTTGCGCACTCGGCAACATACTCAAAGTTAATTCAGGTTCAGTTCCCAAGGCATTGAGTCCGGGGGTGTCCAAAATGCACAAGCCTTCTTTAAGTAAAGGGTGCGGAAAACTAATTAAAGCATGTCGCCAATAAGGAATTTCAACAGTGGTCGCATTTGCCATGCCTTGCTCGGCGGCTTCGTGTTCGTTCCACAGCCCTAGTTTATCCGCTACCTCACGCGGTACGACTTTAGTCGCGACCAGTTGTTTAAAGGCTTCTTGCATTTGCGTAGGCGAATCACAGTCTAAAGTAATTTGCTTCCAACATTCAGGGCGTTGTTTGTATTCAGTCAGCGAGTCATCTTCAAGGCGCGTTTCGATACTCAAGACACGAATATAACTACCGCCTTCTTTATCATAAAAAATTTCCGTAGGACACATAGTGGTGCGTCCCGGCGAGGATGGTAGTAATCTGACCCCAGTTTCTGCAAAAAACAACGCATTAATTAACTCAGTCTTACCGCGTGAAAATTCAGCAGCAAACGCCAAGGTAATGCGGTCATTTTCCAGTCCACTAAGGATATTTAAAATAGTGTCGGTACTATGAAGGTCACTCATGCCATAACGACGACGCCACTCCCGATACATTTCAATTGAACGCATCAGTCGTTCACGCCACTGCGTATACTCATGCAGTTGATCTTTGAATTCCAAATTCCTCATGGTAAGCCTTTTTCGCTGACGCTACTGTAAAATAATTAAAAAATAAGTGTTGCTATTAGGATACATTGTAGACTAATTATTAACATCTGTTT
>JACCEE011042468.1_pt1 | contig 24387 bp, 13 predicted proteins | sample 7449931 | NCBI WGS metagenome assembly JACCEE01 (sample SAMN15323457, study PRJNA562643) | freshwater metagenome | isolation source: river surface water | place: USA:Blue River Watershed | collected 2017-08-19 | reverse complement strand
GGAGTTTCTCGTTGGTGCCGATGACGACGACCTTGCTGCCGGCCCACGCGCCGGCGATCGCGGCGTGAAAGCGCGAGGTGACGAGCCACTCGGCGGATGGCCAGCGGGCGAGGACGGCGGGCAGGGGAGCGCCGGGGATATCGGGCGCAACGAGGGCCCAGCGGGCGCGGGCGGCTCCGGGCAGCGCCGCGTGGAGGGTGCGCTCGGCGCCGGGAAGGTCGCGGGATTCCTGGGTGAGCCAGAGGTGTTCGTGGGCGCCGAGGCGCTCGAGCGCGGTGAGGCAGTCGGCTTGGCCGGGCCAGGAGCCGTAGTCGAAATTGGCGACGATCGCGCAGCGCCCGGAGACGGCGGGCGGCGGGGGCGTGGCGGCGAAAAAGGCGTGGGCGAGGTCGGTGGCGGCGGCGAGCGGGCCACCGGTGGAGAACGCGCGGAGGCGTTCGGCGGAGGCGGCGTCGCGCGTCCAGATCGCGGCGGCCTGGGCGCAGAGTTGCCGGACTTCGGGGGCGGCGGCCTCGGCGGAGGTCTGGACGCCGATGCCGAGGTAGAACATGCGGCGGCCGAGGGTGCGGCAGGTGGCGGCTTCCCCGATCAGGTGGTCGAGAAACCAGCGGGACAGCGCGTGCTGGAAGGGCGAGCCACCGAGGCCGAGCCAGGTATCGGCGGCGGCAATACTGGCGTGGCGCGAGGCGGCATCGCAGGCGTGCCAGTGGATTTCAGGGAAGCGGGCCTGCGCGGGCGGCAGGGGGAACGGGATGGCGCAGGAGAAGGACTCGGTCGTGACGCCGGCACCGCGCAGGGCGGTGAGGAAGCCGGCGAGCATGAAATCGTCGCCGAGATTACCTGCGCCGTAGAAGTGATGGCCGAGGTGGTGGCGCACGGTCGACCCGGCGTGCGGGCTCAGTAGGAGAGGGTGACCCGGACGTGGCCGCGGGAGCGATCTTCGACGGCGTAGGGCAGGTCCGTGATCTGCCAGCCGTAGTCGGCGGTGAGTGAGACGTGGGTGGCGAGATTGGCGCGGAAGCCGATGCCGGCGCTGGCGAGGGCGACGGTGCGTTGGTCGAGGCTGGCTTGGATCTTGGGTTTCACCTTCGCGACATCGAAGAAGCCCAGAAAGCGGGCTTCGACGGTGTCCTTACCCTTGGGCAGGCCCTTCAGCGGGATTGGAAAACCGGGGGCGAGAAGTTCGTTGGCCATGACGAAGCCGCGGTCGCCGCCCATGACGTTTTCCTGAAAGCCGCGGACGGTGGTGGCGCCGCCGGCGAAGAGTTGCTCGCTGGGGAGAAGATTCTTCTGGGAGACTTGGAGGACGCCGCGGGCGCTGTAGTCCCAACCGCGGCCGAGCGTGACGAGGCGCTGGAAGGAAAGTTGGGTGAAGAAATAACGGGACTTGGCGAAGGGGCGGCTGGAGTCGAAGGCGGCGTCGTTGTTGCGGGAATTGAAACGCCCCGGGCTGAACACGAGATTGGCGCCGATGATCCAACCGCCGCGCGAGTCGCGGCGAAGGAGGGAGCCACCGGCGGTGAACTGGAAGATGTCGGTCTTGTTGGTGAGAACGGGCACGCTGGTGGCGGTGTCGGTCCACCAGAGGAGGTTGTTGTTGCTCTGTTTGTATTCGGCGCCGGCGTAGAGATCGACGGTCTGGCTGCCGAGTTGGAGGGCGTGCGTGTAGCGGAGGGAGGAGGTAAGGTTCTCGCCTTTCTGGGTCAGCAGACCGTCGAGGATCGAAGGCTGAAGATCGACGTAGGAGAAGCTGGCGTGGAGGTGGTCGCGCCAGGGGAGCGGAACCCGGTAGTCAAAGCCATAACCGGCGTAGGTCTTTGGTCCCTTGTCGGTCGAGATGAGCTGGATGGAAGCCTGATGGTCGCGGCCCCAGAGATTGGCGTAGCTGCCGGAGGCCGTCACGCGATGGCGGCCGACGATGGCGTTGCCGCCGTTGTCGTAGGTAACTTGGGCGCGGAGCGGGAGCGATTCCTGCACGGCGACGATGAGGTCCGCTTCGCCGGTATTGGGAATGGGATCGATCTGCACGCGGACGCGGCGGAACGGGTTGTTGTTGGTCCAGCTGATCGCGCGATCGAGTTCGGAGACGCGGATAATGTCGCCCTTCTCGATCCGCAGTTTCTCCTGCAGGAGGGAGGCGCTGAACCAGCGATTGCCCTCGACCTTGATGTTGCGGACCTTGCCGAGTTGCACGGCGACGCGGAGGGTGCCGTCGGAGGCGTTCTGCGGGGGAATGAAGGCGGAGGCGGCGGGATACTCGTTCTGGCGGAAGAAGACCTCGATGACCTGGACGATGGCGGCGACGAGTTTTTCCTGGAACGGCTTTCCTTCGCCGAGGGCGAGGCGCTTGTTGAGCTCGTCGAGGGGAATTTGGGGCACCGCGGGAGAAGCGACGACGAAGTTCGCCGGTGCGGTCGGCGTGAACTGGAGCGTATCGTCGGGACCGCGGCCGAGGATGATGCGCTTGATGACGGGGGGATCGAGAATGAGGGCGACGCGGAGAACGCCGTCTGACACCTTCTGGGTGGGAACGATGGTGGTGGCGTTGGGAAAATTCTGCTGGCGGGCGGCGGCTTCGATGAACTGGGTGATGGCGGTCAGGAGATTGGGCTCGATGACGCGGCCCTCACCGTCGGCGAGGCGCTGGCGGAGATCGGCGATATCGAGGCCGGCGAAGGCGGGGCTGAAGACGACAAAGCCGGCCCCGGGGGCGGAGAATTTTTCGACGGCCTCGACGCTTTCGCCGACGAGAATCTGCCGCAGGGCTTGTTTGCCGGAAGGTGCGGGGGCTGCGCCCGGTGCGGTTTCCTGGGCGCAGAGCAGGCCGGCGAGGGCCGACAGCAGTGCGGCGAGGAGCACGGAACGGAGCGGGAGAATCTTCATGAGCGGCATGCGGAGACCGAAGGAAGTTCGATTTGTTCACCGCGACGCGCAGCCGTTGGCGGACTGCAGCGGTCGGGGGCGGGTCACGGCTCGACGCGGATCGGCCGGCCTTCGCGGAGCGTGGCGAGGCGTTGGGCGAAGATCTGCTGGATGTTGGCGGCCTCGTTGCGCAGCTGCGAGTTGGCGAGGGCGCGTTCGCCGGCCTCGACGGCTTCCTTGAACCGGCCGTTCTCGGCGTAAGCGGCCGCGAGAGCGCTCAGGAACGTGGGTGAGGTGGCGTCGAGGCGCGTGACTTCCTGCGCGAGCGCGAGGGCCTCGGCGCCGTTGCGCACGGAAGCGTCTGGGCTCGTGGCCAGGACCCAAGCAAGGTAGCACGCCGCGTCGGCAGTTTTCTGGTCGGTGACGGCGGCGCGATAGAAGCGGATCGCGAGGGCATACTGTTTCGCGTCGTAGAAGGGCTTGCCGTAACTGGTGTAGAGCTGGCCGCGCTCGTGGGGCGGGGCGAGGGAGATGCCGTGGAGAAGGTATTCGGCGGAGGTAGCCCAGTCGCGGCGATTGGCGAGGATCTCGCCCTTGCGGAGATAGGGCTGGTGGGCCTGCGGGAGCTGTTTGATGAGCAGGTCGAAATTGCGTTCGGCGTCGGCCATCGCGCCGTTTTCCACCTGCGACATCGCGACGTTGTAGATGGCGTCGCCGAGGGACTGCTTGAAGTTCACCTTCAGCAGCAGGACGTTGAGTTTCAGGACCGAGAGATCATCCGGTATCTTGTAAGGCAGGACCTCGAGCCATTGCGGAATGACGCGGTTGTAGAAGAGCTTCACGCCGAAACTTTCCTGCAGATCGGCCGAGTTGGCCGTCTTGGGGTTCAGCAGCTCGTAATACTGCTGGATGAAGTTCTCCTGGGAAACGATCGCGATGTGCGTGACCTTGTGGGCGCGGATGAGCGTGGCGGCTTGCCGTTCGTTGCGGGCGGCGAAGATCGCGCCGGCGGCCTGGAGGCCTTCGAGGTTTTCCCAGTAGAGCGTGCCGAGAGTTTTGAAGCGGCCGTAGTAGCCGATGCTGGTGGACGCGTTGGGGCTGGCGAGGACGACGATGTCTCCTTGGGGCTGGCTGGCGCGGATGCGCGCGGCGATGTCGCGGGCGAGGGCGTTGTTGGCATCGCCTTGGGAAACCTGGCGTTTCTCGGTCGCCTCCGTGCTGTTGAGGTAGCGGATGACGGCGGTTGGCACGTAGAGAACCGACACAACCAGAGCGGCGAGACTCCAGCGCGCGGCGGGCGTCCACGAGCGGGTCCAGCAGGCCAGCACCACGAGGGCCACGCAGATCTGCACGCCGCAGGCGTTGAGGAGCCAGCGGGATTGCCACCATGCGAGTGCGGTGAAGAAGAAGGCAGCGATGGTGGCGAACCACAGAATGACCGGGCTCTCGCGGCGCAGAAACGAAAGGGTGGCGGCACCGGCGATCAGCGGAGCCATGTCGACAATCAGCACCTGAAAGGCGAGACGGGCATCAAAGCCTTGGATGGTGCGCCAGATCGGCAGGAATTCCTGAATGTAGTCGTGATGCAGCCGGGACATGAACGGGTGCACGACGACGAAAACCTTGTGACCGAGGAGAACGAAAAGGAGAGGCGCAACGCCGACGGCGAGCAATGCGGCGACGAGGCGGCGGATGTCGAAGCGGCGAGCCTCGCGCGGAGCAAGCCAGGCTTGGAGCAGTTGCGCGATCAGTTCGGCGCCACCGAGCCAGGCGAGGGCATGGGCGGGGTGGTTGGCTTCGAGGCGGAACGCGAGGTGGTTGGGAAAGTATTCGACGAGATAGAAGATGAGAGACGCACCGGCACCCACGCGGCCCCACGTGCGCCAGACTTCAGGATCGAAGGTGGCACCTTGTTTCTCGGCCGTGCGACCCTGGATGAAGGCGGCAATCACGCCGGAAACGGCCACCAGCACGATGGCGGGGATGACCGAGGCGGCACTGACCCAAAGGCCAAACGCACCGCACAGCCCGGAGAAAACAGCCGCGCGTCGGGCCGCGGCGGCCGACGTGGGCAGCACGGGCATCCATTTCGCGGCGGGCTGCCACCAGCCGGCTCCCATGAGCACGGCGCCAAGGGTGAGGCCGAACACGGACACCGTGAGCAGACCGTGATGGTCGGTGTAAGCGGGGAAGAAGCCCTCGTAGATCCGGTCGTTGCCGACCATGGCCGCGACAACGAAGAGACCCGCGAGAAGCCCGGCGCGTTGAGTGGCCCACGCGGATAGAACGGCGATCAACGTCAAAAACGCGATGGGGTTTAGCCAAAGCGTCGCGCGCTCGATCGCGGCCGGCAAAGGTGTGCCGGTAAACAAGTGACCGATCCAGCCGGCGCCCGCGATGGACCAGGCCCAGGCGGAATTCCAGTGCACCTCACGTCCGTCAGGGGCGTTGTCGATGGTGGTGTAACGGAGACGGAGAGAGTTGCCCTCCACGAGCGACAAGGCGTGGCGCACCCAAGTCTGCGCGTCGGCGGCGAAGGCCGGATACATCTGCTGCATGGGCGTTGCCACGGTAGGCGTGCCGCGCATGCCGAGTTGGCCGACGACGCCGAGATACTGCCGGACCGAGTTGGCTTGAGTGAAGACGGCGAATGCGGCGATCGCCCAGGCCGCGACCAACGCAAACCATCGAGTGCGGTAGCTTTCCTGGCTGAATTGCATGGGAGTGCGAAGTGTGTGCGGTCGATGGCGCGGCGCGGGCGCCGTGAAGGACCAAGAGGTGAGAACTGTGAGGCTGGTTTCGCCCCGTCAAGGTTCGACTCTCGCCAGCAGGAAATCGAAACGACAGGGCGATAGCCGGTCGGGCTGAGAAGCGTGGTCAGTTTCTCGGGGTGGGAGCGTCGGGTGGCGAGCGTTGTTCCGCGGCAGTTATCTGGGCGCGGAGAGTCGTTACCCTCTGGTCATTTGGCTTAAGTCGATCCGCCTCCTCCAATGCGGCCCGGGCCGCGGTAAATTCTCCGGTTCTTGAGAGGATCAGCGCGAGATTGAGGTAGGATTCCAGGAAACCGGGGTTAAGGCGGAGGGCGATTCGATAGTGGGCGATGGCCTCCTGGAGGCGACCGAGTTGCGCGTAGGCGCTCGCAACGTTGTTGTGGTGGGTGACCGAGCCGGGTTCGGCGACCACCGCGGCTTCGAAATGGGTCACGGACTCCTCAATCCGGCCGGCTTGGTAAAGCAGACCGCCCAAGGTGCTTCTCGCCTCGGCGAAGCGGGGATCCAGCGCGGCAGCGCGAGTGAAGGCTGCGAGCGCGGCGGGGTGGTCACCGAGGCGGAGCGCCGCGTAGCCGTGATTCGAATGGGCCAGTGCCGACTCGGGCTTCAATCGCACCGCTTCACGGGCATGGTGGATAGCCCGTGTGGGATCATTCCGGTGCAGCATTGCCGCAGCAAGATTGATGTGGGCCTCCGCCAAACGTGGACGAAGGGCGATGGCCTGCTCGAGTCTTGGGATGGCCTCCTCCCATCGTCCAAGTCCGATCAAGATTGTCGCGAGATTGTTCTGGGCTTCCGCGCTGGTCGGATCGAGTGCGACTGCTTTTTCATACTGGACCCGGGCGGCATCGATTTTTCCGGCGGCCTTGAGGGCAGCGCCGAAATTAACCCGTGCGCGGGCGTTGTTCGGGGCTTTGGCAACCGTGTCGTTCCAGATCGAAAGCTCGCTCGCGTAGTCGCGATTTCTTGCCGCCACCAGCAAGACAAAGGCGGCGGCGATGCCCGCGCCGGAGAGGAGCAGCCTTCGGCCGAGAACGATGTGCAGCCAGGCCATGACTGCGACGAGCGGACCCGCCAACGGCAGATACATGCGGTGCTCGGATACCGTCTGACTCACCAAGGGCACGACGCTCGAGCTTGGGGCGAGAAGTGCGAAAAACCAAATTGCTGCGAAAGTGAGCGGATGGCCGCGCCAAAGTCCCCAACCGGTCAGGGCGATGGCCACGATGAGAATTGCCAGTTCTGCCATCACGGAGGAAACGGAATAAACGAGGTCCACCCCGTAATAGAGCACCAAGGGATTCGGCCACACGCTTAGCTGCAGATAGAGGAGGATGGCTTCGCACTGTTTGAGGGAGTAAGCCCACCAAGGAGCGCCGGTGCCGAAGCCTGCGGCCTCCCCGCGCGTGCCTCCCATCCCAAGCACCAGTGCGCCGAGGAGCAGCCAACTCACCGCGAGCGAGAGGTAGAGACCGCGGCGGACTTTCAGCGCTTCGAGAATTGGAACCTGGTTGATCAATCGATCGTAGAGTAGCGCGACGACCGGAGCTGAAACCATGACCTCCTTACTGGCCATCCCCAGGGCGCAGCTGAAGGCCGCGCAGACGGTCCAGAGTCTCGTTCGATCTCCTTCTGTTGCGCGAATGAAGGCGTAGATGGTTGCGAGGTAGAAAAGGCCAACCAGCAACTCTGTGCGCTGGATGACGCATGTGACCGACTCCGTTTGCAGAGGGTGTAATGACCAAACGGCAGCGCACAGCGTTGCCAACGGAGCGTAGCTTCGGTTCCAGATGTGACTGAGCGCCGGCGCCGTGAATCCTCGCCGCAGGCATCCCCATAACGCGAGGGTGCAGCCAATGTGGAGCAGCACGTTGGTTGCGTGATAGGGACTCGGGTCCATTCCCGCCCAGGCGTAGTTAAGCGCCAGCGTCAAATTGACTAGTGGGCGCCCAGTAACGCTCGAACCATTGTCCGGTGGAAACAAAACCGCCCCGTATGCCTGCCAGTCCCGAATCGAAGGGTTTTCAACGATGCCCGGGAGATCGTCGAAAATGAACGGGACCTGCAGTGAATTCCAGTAGGCCAGTCCAGCCGTGATCGCGAGCAGCACGCTTTGAACGGGGGCTGACCTCGCTAGAGCGCGGAGGTCCTCGATCATGAACAGGCGACGCATACCAATTCCTCGAAACCGGTGAGCGCCAACGCCCGCTTCGGCAATCCCGATTCCTCAAGGAAACTCAGCGGTAGAATCCGGTAACCGATGGAATTGCCTCAGTCTACACTGGGCGCCATTTCTCAGGGGCGAATGCGATGCCTCGTTGGTCACAGCTGCGTCATTTCCGTGGCTTGGTTGCGCCCGGATTGCACGAAACCCGGTTTCGCGACCGTATTCCTGTCGCACCCGATTGCCCGTATTTTCTTCACTGGGGCATAAAAAGTTCGAGCAGGGGACGCTCCCGCAACGTCTCCCCGAAAAACTGGGATCACCCGGAAATGGACGTAATGTTAACCAACCACTAAAGCCTAGGAAATGTGCAAACTGCCATGCTTTGGGAACATGATGACTCCGGCTCTCAATCCGTAGCAGTCCCACACCCTACGCAATTTTCGCTTGCCAAGGTCCCTTGATCCAAGGTGTTCTTCGCGGGTTAGGCGTAATCTAGTCACAAACTGCTTATCCATATCAGATGAATAAAGCCCGAACTGGTAAGTTGTCCCTTCGCAAGCTGTTCCTTGCGATGTTGGCCGCTGGCCCGGTAGCTATCCTACCGAGTCCGCTTCTCGCGGTGGTGCCTTCGAGCACTCCGTTTACTGTGCAGAATGGAGCGGCGACCTGGCTTGGGTCGGGTTCCACCGGCACCATCAATGTCACCTCTCCGAATTCGGTTCTCGTCTGGGGAACGACCACACCTGCTGTGGGCGCGACCTATGCCGGAGTCGCTATCGGAGACAGCACCAGCTTCTCGAATTTCAATATTCAGACTGGTGAGACGTTCAACTTCAACGTGCCCTCGGGTAGCGCCGTGCTCAACAAAGTGAGCGCTGGTAGCAATTCGACACACACGATGTTTAACGGCTTGGGGGCCGCTGCGGCGGTCATCAACGGAACGCTGAATGCAGGTTCCGGCCGTGTGGCGATTCTCTCCACCAGTGGTAACATCATCGTTGGCGCTGGTGCTCAGATCATCACCGGTGGCTTGGTCCTCTCGACCCTAACGGAAGATTCGAGCAACTTCAGCTTCACCTCGGGAGGCAATCTTTCGCTCGCGACGGGTAACACCTCCAACGGCCAGATCTTCCTCGGTTCCGGCGCTTCATTGGCTACCGTCGTTGGTAACCTCTCGGCTGTTGCCGGCCAACTGACGCTCAACAATCTCTCGGTTTCCGGAGATCTCGTTGTTAATCAGACCAGCAACGCAGCAGCGCTCGCGCTGACCTCGGCTTCCACGACCACTGTGGGCGGGAATCTTACCGCCACCAGCAACACCACGGCAATCAACCAAGGTGCAGGAGCGCTCAGCGTCGTTAACGGCGTTGCGTCCTTCAACAACACCGCTGGCAACACGGGTGTGGTTCTGACGAACGCCGCTAACGATTTCAATACGGTGCGCTTCAGCGTCGGCAACAGCACGACGACCGTCGCCAACGTCGATATTCGTGATGCGAACGCGATCGTTCTCGGCAACGCTTCGGCCTCCACCGCCAACAATCTGACGGTGAATGCCGCCGGCAACATCACCACCGGTGGTGCCGTTGCGGTAACTAACACGGCTAGCCTGACGAACACCGCAGGCTTGGTCAGCTTCGCCAGCGGTAGCTCGGCAGGAAATATCAGCGTTTCCTCCACGTCCAACGTGACGATTGCGGCGGCCGGAAACACCACCACCAAGGCGATTTCTGCCGGTGGTTCCGATGTCTCGATCTCTTCGGGGAACCTCACCATTGACGGCGCGATTGCCAGCACGGGCAACGTCAGCCTCACCTCGGCGAGCATCAACTCCACCACGAACGGCAGCATCGGGACGAATTCCCGCTCCGTCGCCGTCACTGCCAACAGCGCGACTGGCAATGTTGTCCTTCCTGGCATCACTACTCGCACGCTGTCGGTCACCACCGCCGGTGGCTCCGTTTCTCAAGTCGGCACCGGTGCGACCAACATCATTGCAGTTACTGGCATCGCCGGCGTCGATGGTGCCGTCACGATCAATGCGACTTCCGCCGGAAACATCACCCTCGGTGCGAACAACACCTTCGGTGGCACCAATAGCACGGTTAACATGACCGGCAACTCCGTCAGCCTTACCGCGGTCTCCAATGTCGCGATCGGTAATATCGACGCAGCGGGCAATGTGACGATCGACACCAAGGGCAGCGCCTTTGGTAGCGGTAACCTTACGCTCGGCGTTGGTGGCGGCAGCCTCTCTCCGGTGATTAAGATCGGTGGCAACCTGACGGTTTCGACCAACGGTTCGAACGTTCAGGACGACCCTCAGGCGAACGGAACCATTTTTGGCGCCATTACGGTCAACACCATGGCGGCTGGCTTTGGTCAGCTCGCCAACAACGTTACCGTGACGACCAATGGCACGGGCTTCTTTAGCGCCCCCATCATCACCATTTCCGGTGGCGGAAGCGGCGTAGCAACCGCAACCGTCAACACCACGACGGGTGCGCTTTCGGCGATCAGCGTCACCAACGGTGGCACCTACAATACGGTCCCGACCTTCACGTTTGTCGGCGGCGGTAACAACACCGTCGACAACGCGGGGGCGGCTGCCGATGTGACCATCTCGAGCGGCTTCGTCACGGGTGTTTCCCTCGCCGGTGTCAACACCACTGGCTACTTCTCCGTTCCCACCGTTGTATTCAACAACACCGGCACGGGAGCTACCACCAATGCAACGGCTACCGCTGTCGTCAATACGACCACGGGCACCTTGCTCGCCATCAACGTGAGCAACGCCGGCGCCGGTTACACTACCGCTCCGTCCTTCACCCTCGTTGGCGGCACCAACAACGGAACTGTGGCCCCGGTCGTCTCGGGCCTCGGCCTAGTCCCTGCCGGTAACGTCTCGTTTACCGCTCAGGGTAATCAAGGCAGCGGCACCTACGGCCAGTTCAACATCACTGGCGGCGCCGTCAGCATCGTTGAGCGCACCACGCTCAACCTCGGCAACATCAATGCTTCCTCCCTCAGCGCTCAAAGCACCGCGGGAGACGTTCTGATCAACGGCACCCAGACCATCTACAGCAACGGTGGGTGGGCAGGCCGCGCCAACGCTGGCAATATCACGCAGGTTAATGGCGCGATCAATGCCGGCACCGGCACCGTCACGGCGAACATCAACGGCAGTTCAGGCAGCGTTAATCTGACGAACTCCTCCAATGTGTTCGGCGCGCTATCCTACAACTCGAGCAGCAATGCCACCGGCAATGTCCTCGTGAACTCGTCGGTAAACGTGAACCTCGCCGCGGTTGGTGCCAATAGCACGCTGGCCGTTACCACCACCGGCACGGGGTCCAATATCACCGTGACCGCCGGATCGTTCAACAACACGGCTACGTTCAACTCGGCTGGTGCGATCAACTTCACCTCGAACAACTCGACCAACACGGTTGCCGCACGTAACTTGGTGCTGATTGCTGCGGACACGGGTGCGAACTCGATCACGCAGAACACCGCCGCTGCTTCGCAGATCATGAACGTCAACGGCACGCTGACGATCTCGACACCTGGCGGTATTAACCTCACCGGCGTTAACAACCCGAGCTTGGGTAACATCGTGCTCTCGAACGTTACGAGCGCGACCTCGGAGCTTAAGTTCGTTACCCGCGGTAACATCACGAACGTCAGCGGCAATGCTGCTGGCACCGTGAGCCTGACCTCTGGTGCCGTGAGCCAGAACTCGACGCCGATCGCGTCCTCGATCACGCTGGGCAACCTCAATGTTGGCAATCTAATCGCCCGCGCTCAGAACGGTGGTGTGAGCGGTGAGGCCAACAATCTGCCCAGCAACGGTGCTTCTGGTAACATCACGCAGGCGGCTGGAAGCAGCCTCCACGTAGAGAACACCCTGACCGCGATCACCTATAACGGTGGTAACATCGTCCTTGCCAACAACGGCAATAGCGCTGGCCGCGTTCAGCTCTCCACGGCTGGCGCTCTCCCTGTCGGCACCCTCACCGGTTCGCTGTTGGCTGCTGCCAATGCCGGCACGGCTGCTGGCACGTTCACGCAGACCGCTGCAAATTCTTCCGGCACGATCACCTACACGGAAGACAGCTCAGCTCGTATCGGTGCGATCCAGACCTCTGGAGCCGCTACGATTTCCAGCCGCTTCGGCAGCATCATTGAAGATCCGGCTGTTGCGGTCGACCTCAACGTTGGCGGCAACCTAGGTCTCGAAGCCCCCGCGGGCAGCGTCTCGTTGGGCGGCACGACCCGCACGGCGGGCGCTACGACGACCAACCTGACTGCCGTTAGCGGTAACGCCGCCGGTAGCTTCGCGGTTGTCAGCTCCGGCAACCTCGCGCTCGGCAGCGTTGCGGCTAACTCGCTCACGGTGCAGGCCCTCAACATCACCCAGTCCGCTGCGGCGAAGATCTTCGGATCTGCGTCGTTCAATGCGACGGTTGGTGGCGGAAACATCACCCTGAACAATGCAGACAATTCGTTCGGCCCGATCACCGTCATCTCCGGCGTCGCCAATGGTGCCGCGATCACGGTCACGGAAGGTCCGACGCTCAACCTGCGCTCGGTGCAGATGACGGCTGGTAATACGACCTTCACCGCGAACAGCGTGAACGGCGACATCATCGACACGGGCTTGGGCGGCGTTCGCCTCGGTGGCTCTATTGTGGGCGGCGTTACGACGACCGGTTCCGGCGTTGTTACTCTCACTGCCACCAACGGCAACATCGTCATCGACGATCCGACCTCCGATATCATCACCACCGGTGGTGTTGTCTTCAACGGTCGTAACGTTACCCTGTCGGTTCTCGGCAGCACGACGTCCACCCTCGTCCTCGGCGGCGCCTCCGGTGCGTCCAGCGCCTCTGGTAACCTCACGGCTACCTCGGCCCTCGGCAACATTGGCAACGCCGGCCGTATCTCGGTCGGTGGCCTCGCCACCCTCCAGACCGGCAATGGCAACATTACGATCGATCAGCCGAACGTTGGCTTTGGCACCCTCCGCTTCACCGGTAACCAGGTTCGCATCAACGAAGCTGGTGGCACCGATATCGTGTCGGGTTCCTCCGCCTTCGGCCCCGCTCAGATCGTGTCCGGTGGCAGCATCAACATCGTTGCTGTCGACGGCCAGAACGTGACGTTTGGTAACAACGTCGCGCTGCAGGCCACGGGTGACATCAACCTCCGTCAGACTCAGGTCGTCGGAACGTTGTCCCTCAGCCACACCGGCACGGCTAACCTGAGCGCGCTCAGCAAGTCGACGGATCTCAACGGTAAGGACCCTGTCGATCTCGGCACGGGCCCGACCGTGGCTCCGAAGCCGTAATTTGATAGTTGTTGACTGATATTACGCCGCAAAGGGCGACCGGGCGACCGGTCGCCCTTTTTTCTTGGCTCGTTTCAAGAATCGAGGGATCTGATTCTATGGTTTCTGCAGCGTTAAGTTCGGAAAATGGAACCACTCTGGCCGATTCCGTCGCGATTCAGGTCGAAAACCTAGGCAAGGTATATGATCGCGAAAGTTCAGTTCAAAGTTGGTTAATGCGTGGATTGTTTGGGAATGACCGCCAGAGATCCGAGTCATCGCCCTCTATCGTTCACGCCCTTCAAGGTGCCTCCTTTGCCGTCAAACGAGGCGAAGCCTTCGGCGTAATCGGAAGGAATGGAGCGGGGAAGAGCACTCTCCTCCAAATCCTTGCCGGGACGCTTCAGCCGACCACGGGCACCTGTCGAGTGGTCGGACGGGTTACTGCGCTGTTGGAGCTCGGATCGGGCTTTAACCCCGAGTTCACCGGACGAGAAAACATTCATCTCGCGGGTGGGATCCTGGGTATTCCACGTGCCGACATGGATGCGCGTTTCGAATCCATCGTGGAGTTCGCCGATATCGGCGACTTCATCGACCAGCCCGTGAAGACCTATTCGACGGGCATGCTCATGCGGGTGGCGTTCTCGGTCGCGATCTCGGTTGAACCCGATGTTCTGATCATCGACGAGGCACTCAGTGTGGGGGATATTCTCTTCCAGCAGAAATGCAGCCGACGCCTGAAGGAGTTGGTTCAGCGGGGGGTAACCCTATTAGTCGTAACCCACGATCTCTCGTTCGTTTTGAGTATGTGCCAGCGGGCCATTTGGCTCGATCGCGGAAAGGTGCGCTTCCTCGGCGAAGCGGGAAGTTGTGTGCGTGAATACGTGGCCGCCATGGCCGCCGTATCCGGAAACGCCCCTGCGCCAACGGATCGACTTCTCGATCAGCCTTCCGTCCGTTTGCCGGAGATACCCGAGTTGTCCTTCGCCGGAAGAGACAGACTCGGTGACGGGGGCGTGCGGATCGCCCGGGCATGGCTTGCCCATGCGGACGGATCGCCCGGCGGATCCTTCAGGGTAGGAGACTGGGCCAACGTGACCGTTGTTGTTGCTGCGTCCCGCGACGTGCGTGGCGTCAGTGCCGGCTGCGAACTTCGAAATCGTCATGGACAGGTGATTTTCGCGACAGGACTTCGGGTGGCTAAACGCTTGGTAACCGAGCTCTCGGCGGACGCGATGTGTTGCGTGACCATCAAGTTCCGACTCGAGCTCCAAGAGGGGCAATACACACTCGACCTCGGTTGTGGGGCAGGATCGGAAGCGGACAACACCTGGGATCGCGTCCTCAACGCGGCCGTGATCGATGTCCACAACCCGCCCGATCAGGAGGTCGTGCATGGACTCGTGCGCTTGCCGTATGAGATTGAGGTGGGACGCCCGGAGCAGGTGTCTCCGTAACGAGCAATCTTTATATCACTTCGGCAAACGACTTCCGCAATAAGCTGAAAAACGTCACGCCCACGCAAAAGCAGAGGATTCCCACAGCATAAACAAACACGATCCGGTCCCACGCCGGCACTTGGTGTGCCAGCACTGCCGTCCGGGAGAGATCGACAATTTGCAGCAGGGGATTCCACCGTAGAAACTCGAAACTCTCCGGTATCTTCGCGGGCGGATACATGACCGCGCTCCCGAAAAGAAGCGCGGTGGCGATGAAGCCGGTTACTTGCCCCACATCGCGCAGGAATACCCCCAACGCCGCCAGGAGGAATCCAACACCCGCGGCAAGCAGGACCAAGGGCAGCACCAGAAAAGGCAGCAGAGCGATGTGCCAGGTTAACCCCGAGGTCCCGAACGCACTGCCGATCAGCACCAGCCCCAGGCCAACAGAGAGGTGAAAAACCGCGGAGCCGAGTTGTGCCATCGGCAGCACCTCCAACGGAAATACCACCTTCTTGACGAAATTTGGATTGGTCACGATCACACTCGGCGCCGCCGACAGCGTCTCGGTGAACACGTGGAACAAGCAAAGGCCCAGAAACAGCGCCAAAGCGAAGTCGAAGTCGGTCTCTCCCACGATGTGGTCGAAGCGCGTGCCGTAGACGCGGCCGAAGACGAAATAGTAGAGCGCCAGCATCGAGAGCGGGTTGATCAGCGCCCAGATTGCTCCCAGCCGGCTGCCCCGGTGACGCAGCTCGATGTTGCGGTGCGTAAATTGCCAAACCAGTTCCCTCCGGCGCCAAAGGCCGGCGATCATCCTGGTGGGTTCAGCCACCAGCGAGGTGAAGAGTTTGCGAGCGACGCCGTCAGCCACGACCTGCCTTAACGTTGGCTTTGCGCAGCCTGTAAAGCGCAATTACGTCCCTGCGGCGGCGATCATTCGCGCAACTGCTGCTCCAGCTTCCCGGTCGGCAAACGGGTGATGGCGCAGTGTTCGTCGTTGATCCCGTGGCTCACCAGCCAGCCGTTCTCCCCACGCACCAACCCGCACGGATAAACCACGTCTGCGACCGCGGGATTCAGGCGGCCATACCTGCGTCCGCTGCCGAACGGATTGTGCAGCTCCAGAAACTCCGCCGGCCCATGCGTCGGGCAGAAGTCGCGCGCGGCCGAGAAACGGTAGGCACTCGCCCGATAGCGGTAACCTTCCGGGCCATCATGCACCGAATGGCAGATTGAAATGAAACTGTCGTCCACCCGATGTGGCGGCGTGCCCCCCCGCAGTCCGCCGTGACAGGGCGGGAAGCCCTCCGGATTCCACGCGATGGCCGATTCCGCGATACACTCCACGTCGCCTGTGCCTTCGAGCTTCACGCGGAGAATCCGGTGCGGCATCACGGAGTAGACGGCAAATACCTCGCCGCTGACGGCGAAGAGCGTCCAGTTCTTCTCCAATTTCTGCCTCTCCGCGCCCAAAAGCACCAGTTCACGGGCGCAACCCACGGGGCGGAGATCTTGAGGATCCAGTTCCTGCAGAAACTGGTAATTTCGGGGCTCGTGCCATCCTGAGTTCCAGTAGATGAAGAGCCGTGTCCCGAAGCGGTAGAGACGCGGATCGGCGAACCAGTGCCGCGCGACTTCGGGCAACGCTGCCGGATCCGCGAAACTCACGCTGTCCGTCAGCGGCACATGCGATCCGGCGACGATCTGCAGTTTGGCATCTAGCCGGCAAAGGCCGATTCTGCGGCGTCCATCCGCGGCCACAAAGCGGTAGGCGAAGAGAAACCCCGCACCGTCGCGCAACAGCGCGGGATTAAACGCCCGCACCGGACCTGCTGCCGCCGCTTGCCGCCACTCCTCCGGCGCCAGCTGATCGGTGGGATAAACGATCCCGTCGGGCGGGGCACTCATGCGCGGGCGAAAAATGCCGCCACGGCGTCGCAGACTTCCTCCACCTGCGCCAAACTAACGTGGGGTCCGATCGGCAGGCTGAGCACCTCGCGCGCGTAGCGTTCCGCGAGGGGGAAGTCACCGGCCTTCCAGCCCGCCCCGGCGTAAGCGCCGGAAAGGTGAGGCGGGATGGGATAGTGGATCTGGGTGCCGATCCCGCACGCGGTGAGATGCTTTTGCAGGGCATCGCGTTCCGTGGTGCGGATCACGAACAGGTGCCACACCGGCGTGCTCCACGCCGGCACTTGCGGCAGGATGAGCTGCGGCACGGATCCGAGGCGTGCGAAATAGCGTTGGGCCAGCAGCGCCCGACGTGCATTCCACTCGTCGAGCCGCGGGAGCTTCACGCGGAGAAACGCAGCCTGCAGTTCACTCAGGCGCGAGTTGAGGCCTTGAAACTCGTGGTGATAGCGGACCTTCGAACCGTAGTTGCGGAGGTGCCGGATCCGATCGGCGAGCCCGTCGTCGCTGGTGGTCACGGCCCCGGCGTCGGCGAGCGCGCCGAGATTTTTGCTCGGGTAAAAGCTGACGCCGGCGGCGTCGCCCAAGGCTCCCGCAGCGCGGCCCCGGCAGCGCGCGCCGTGCGACTGCGCGGCGTCCTCGAGCACCCGTAGCCCGTGGCGCCCGGCGATGGCGTTGAGGGCGTCCATGTCGGCCGTCTGGCCATAGAGGTGGATCGGCAGGATGGCCTTCGTGCGTGCCGTGATGGCCGCCTCCAGCCGCTCCGGATCGAGATTGTAGGTCGCCGGATCGGGCTCACATGGCACCGGCGTCGCGCCGGCGTGGGAAACCGCGAGCCAGGTCGCGATGTAGCCATGCGAAGGCACGATGACTTCGTCTCCGGGCCCGATGCCCCACGCCATGAGCACGAGCTGCATGGCCTCCAGGCCGTTGGCGACGCCGATGCAATGGCGGGCGCCGATGCTGGCCGCATACTCGTGCTCGAAGGCCTCCAGTTCCCGGCCGAGCAGCACCCAGCCCGACTCCATCACGCGATGGTAGGCGGCATCGAGTTCCGCACGGAGCTCGTCGTAGGCAGGTTTCAGATCGAGGATGGGGATCTTCACGAGGACAGGAGCGGGCAGGGAGGACAGGTCGGAAGGATTCGCCCGCCAGTCGTCTGCGCACTGCCCGGACTAGACAAACTTCAATTTGCGCGCCGCAAACATCACCATCCGAAGCAGCAGCCAACCGTGGCGCCAGCGCTGGATGTTCGTCGTGCCATAGGTGCGCTCCCGATAACGGATCGGCACATCGGCGATCTTCAGATTCAGCTTCGCCGCGCCGAAGAGCAGATCGAAGTCCCCGAAGGGATCGAAGTCTCCGAAGTAGGCGCGGTTGGCGGCGATCCGTTCGTAATGGGCACGCGTGAGCACCTTCGTGCCGCACAACGTGTCCTTCACCGGCTGGCCGAGCAGCCACGTGAAGATCAGGCCAAAGGCCTTGTTGGCGCAAAGATTCAGGAACTGCATCGCCTTTTCGTCCATCGGGTAGACCAGCCGGACGCCATTCGCGAACTCCGCGCGGCCACTGGCGATCACGTCGTAGAACTTCGGCAACTCTTCCGGCGGCATCGTCAGGTCCGCGTCGAGAATCATCAGGATGTCCCCGGTCGCCACCGCGAAGCCCGCGCGGACGGCGTCGCCCTTCCCTTTGCCCGGCTGCTGCAGGATGCGGATGCGCCGCTCCGGATACGCCGCGGCCACCCGCTGGATCTCCGCCCACGTGTGGTCGCGCGAATGGCCTTCGACAAAGATGAGCTCCGTGCCCGCGCCCAGCTCCGCGGTCCGTGTGACCGCCGCTGCGATGTTGCCGGCCTCGTTCCGGGCCGGAACCACCACCGAAACGGTGAGCGGCCTGGCGCTCGCCCGCTGTTCGCGCCGTGCGACGATGAAGATCGTCAGGCAGAACCACTGCAGGAGCGGCGCCACCCAGCGGTTCAGCAGGGTGCCCAATCCCAGCGCGGAGAACGGCACCAGGATCCGGCCGTGCCGGCTCACGGGCGACCACCCGCTGAGGCGGAGCAGATTGAGCACGTCGGACGAGGCCAGCCAGCTGTTCTGCGGCTGCGGGGCCTTGAGCCCGAGCAGACGCGCGCCCGAGAGGAGCGGACGCCACAGGGTGTTTTGAAAATTCACCAGCAGGCGCGTATCGGCGTGCGTGACCGCATGGAGCTGCTCCAGCAGCCGCTGCACATCCGCCGCGAGATTGAGCGTGTCCGAAACGATGATGACGTCGAACGTCTCCCCGAGCTCGAGTTGCTCTCCGGCCTGCACGGAAAACTCGGCCTCCGGCAGCCGCTGCCGCGCCGCCTCGATCTGGCGCTGGGAAACATCGATGCCCACTTTGCGCCGCGCGCGGATCCGCGCCAACAGGTCGCCGCTGCCGCAGCCGATCTCCAGCACGCTCGCATCCGCCGGGATCAGGAGATTGTAGTAGTGCGAGAGCAGCGCGTGATAAGCGCGCGCGCCGCCCATCGTCTCCACGGGTGCGGCATCGTAGAAGGCACGCACCCGGTCGACATGTTCGCGCGCCAAAGCGGAGAGGGCAGGGGACATTCGGGCGTAGGCTTAGCGCAGGTTGTCCGCCCAACGCGAGCTCGCGGAACATGTGATCGCGCGTTGCCCTTCCGTTTCTCGCCCGCGGCTCCGCCCGTCGATCTGCAATCTGGGGTTGCAATCACCGGTGAATTGACGCCGTGTGACCGCTCGAAATTTTGCGTCACTTCATGGTGCTGTCCGGCCTTCTGTCCAAGCGTGCGTTCGCGAATTCCGTCCTCGCGATTCTCCTCGCCGTCACGCTGCCGAACTCGCGGGCTGCGGACCTGATCGAGCTCGCGGGGACGATGCCGGAGGATCATCTGCCCGAGCTGAAGACCATCCTGCAGCAGGCGATGTCGCGTTCGCCGGAGCAGATCGCGCGGTCGTTCGAGCGCGTCATGCAGGAAGCGCGGCTGACGATGACCAAGGCGGCGCAGCTGCCCGGCGTCGGGGGGAATTTCGACTACGGCCTCACGCAGACCGCGACGGCCAGCAATACCAGCTCGCAGGCCCGCAACACCGGCGCGCAATACAGCTTCAACGTCGGTCAGGCGCTTTTCCACTGGGGCGCGATCAGGAACGAGATCGAGATCGCGCGCCTCAGTCTCGCCGGCACCGACAAGGAATCGGTGCGCGTCTACCGCGACGTCTGCGCCACGCTGCGCAAAGCCTACCTTGCGCTCATCGTTGAGAAGACGCGGCTCCGCGCCACGCGCGAATCGCTCGCGCTCGTCGAGGCCGACGTGCTCGTCGCCCGCACGCGCCTGCAGGATGGCACCATCTCCGGAGCGGTGCTGGCCGGCGAGGAGTTGCGCCTGCGCGACACGCAGCTGCAGCTCAACCGCGTGGCGACCGAGTTTGACGCGAACCGCGCGCGCTTCGCCCGCGCCGCCGGGCTGACCGAGCCGATCGCCGAGGCCGCGATCCCCAACGAGCTGCCGAAGCCGGTCTATCAGGAGGCGCTCGCCGCCGCCATTGCGGCCCGGACGCTGCGGGAAAACGCCCGCGGCACCCCCGAGTTCGAATACTACGACCTCAAGCTCCAGGAAGCGTTGCTCCGCCAGAAGATCGTCGCCACGCGCCTGCTCCCCAAGTTCGGCGTCGGCGCGGGCTACAGCCTCCGCACCAACACCTACGTCAACGGCCCCAACGTGAATCAGGAGGCCGTCACCGAGCAGAAATTCGCCGTCAGCGGTTCGTGGAATATCTTCGATGGTTTTGCCACCGGCGGCGCCAAGCGCGAAGCCGCTGCCGCGCGCCGCGCGCTCGAGCACCGCAAAAGCGTCGAGATCGACCAGGTGCTGCAGAACGTGCAGCTGCTCGAGCGGCACCTGCGCAACGACGCCGAACATCTCGAGCTCGCGGAAATCCGCCTCGGCATCGCGCTCAAGGGGCAGGAAATTCTCGCGGAAAGCGTCGCCCTCGGCACCTCTCCCAAGGCGGACCTGCGCCGCGGCGAGGCCAACATTCTCCAGGCCCGCGCCGGCAGTCTCGAAGCGCGGGCGATGCTGCTCGGGCGGTGGAGCGACCTGGTGGCGACGTCCGGGCGTGACCCGGTGCTGCGAAACTTACCGGAACGACATGTGCGCAAAACAAACTAGCGGCCGTCTGCTGCTGAAACTCGGCGTGGTGCTCGTGGTGCTCGCGGGCATCGGCTTCGCCGCCCTGCGCGGCCTGCAGAAGACCGCGCGCGTCAAGGCTGTCGAGCGCAGCACCGCCGTGGATGCGGTGACGGGCAGCGTTTACGTCGACGCCGATGGCGGCACCCACAAGGAACTCAAGGCCGAGGCCGAGGGCAAAGTCCTGGAGTCCGCCTCGATCGTGCGCGGAAAGAAATTCAGGAAGGGCGACGTCCTCCTGCAGCTCGATACGGCCGACTACGAACGTCAGGTGGAGGACTACAAGCGCCGGTATCACGACGAGAAGAAACTTGCGCACCTCCGGCTCACCAACGGCAAGCCGCAGCTGCTGGCCGGCGTGGAGAAATTGTCCGACGAGGACCGGGCGCGCCTCTACCGCGAGGTGAGTCCCATGCGGAAGCTCGTGGTCGAGAAACTCGCGCAGGCGAAACGGCTCTTCGAGCTGAACAGCATTTCGGCCGAGGCGATGCGCGACGCCGAGCGCGCACTCGAGAATCTCGACCTGCAACTGCAGATCGACGCGCTGAACGAGCGCCGGGGTGAGGTCGATTTCAAGGTCACGATGGAGAATCACCAGCTGCAGCTCGACCGCATGCAGATCCGTGCGCCCGACGACGGGGAGATCACCGAGGCCAACATCTGGAACGGCGCCCTGATCGGCCGCGGACATGTCGTGGGCAAGTTCATGTCCCACGCCCGCGTGGTGAGCGCGAAGATCAGCGAAGAGAGCTTCGGCCGGGTGCGGGTGGGGCAGGTCGCGCGCGTGCGCCTGCTCACCCACGGCGACCGCGAATTCGACGCGACGGTCTCCAAGCTCCTGCCCAATGCCGACGAGGGCCAGCGGTTCACCGCGTTTCTCGACGTGAAGGTCGAATCGGCCGAGCAGCTGCGCCCGGGCGGCACGGGCGAGGTCACGATCACCGTCGATGCGCAGCCGAATTCGCTCATGATCGCGCGGCGTGCGCTCTTCGACTCGGACAAGGTCTATGTCGTGAAAAACGGCCAGGTTGAAAAACGGACGGTGAAGGTCGGCTACCTTGCGTTGAACGTGGCGCAGGTGAAGGAAGGTCTGGCCGAGGGCGAGTCCGTGATCGTCGACGAACTGGATCAATTCCGCGCCGGCGATCGGGTGAAGACGGAGGCCGTCCGCTGAGGCGGGCGCCACTCGCTCCGCCGCCATGTCGCCCAACCTGCGCATCGCGTTCCGTTTTCTCACCGCCAAGAAGCGGGCCATGCTCATGAGCCTGTCGTGCACGGTGCTCGGCGTGGGCCTCTTCATCGTCACGCAGGCGACCACGAGCGGCTTCGAGCGGTTCTTCACCAAGGTCATCCTCGGCATCAACGGGGCGATCCGGATCGAGGATCGGATCCAGGATACGCAGCGCAGTCTCCGCGCCGAGGGATCGAGCGACTCTTATTTCCTGCAGCGCGAAGGCGTGAAATACATCGAAGGCGTCGAGGAGCCGCATCTCGTCTCCGAGGCGGTGCGGGGCTTCAGCAACGTCAAAGGCATCTCCGCCGTGCTCAGCGGCGGCGGGCAGGTGACAAGTGCGTTCAAGACCGAGAACGGCGCGCAGATGCTGGGCATCATCCTGGCCGACCACCTCCGCGTCTCCGATCTCGGCGAACAGATTGTGAGCGGCACGCTCGACGACTTCCGCGGGCAGCTCCGCGGCGTGATGCTCGGCCGCGTGCTCGCGGATCGCCTGCAAGTCTCGCGCGGCGACACGGTGAACATCAACGTGCGCGGCGTTTCCCAGCGCTTCCACGTGGCCGCGATCTACGAGACCGGCTACCGGGAGGTCGATAAGACGAACGTCTACCTGCACATGAGCGAAGCGCGTTCGCTGATGCGCAAACCGTCGGGGGCGACGTTCCTGCAGGTCGGGCTGCACAACGCGGAGCGCGCCCCGGAGGATGCTTTCCGCATGATGACGGTGCTGAAACACAAGGCGACGCCGTGGCAGGAGCGCGAGAAGACGTGGCTCGCGGTGTTCAAAGCGCTGCGTATTTCGACCATGATCACGGTGAGCGTCTTCACGCTCATCGCCTCGCTCGCGATGTTCAACACGCTCGCCATGATCGTCCTCGAGAAGACCAAGGACATCGCGATCCTCCGCTCGATGGGCTACGAACGGCGCGACATCACGCGGATTTTCCTCTGGCAGGCCGCCGTCGTGCTCGCGATCGGCGCCCTTGTCGGGGCCCTGCTCGGCGCCGTCGTGACCTGGCTCGTGGAGCAGGTGCCGCTCCCCATCAACGGCATCTTCAAGACGGATCACTTCGTCGTCGTCTGGGATCCCAACCACTATCTCGCCGCGACGGCGACGGCGATCGTGATGGTGATGGTGGCGAGTCTGGTGCCGGCGCGGCGGGCGGCGCGGCTCGAGCCGGGCGACATCGTGCGAGGCACCGCGCAATGAGCACGCCGGCTGATTCCCCTTCGGGCGCGGGTGCAGGCCGCGGTGGCGTGGCACTCCGCTGCAAGGACCTCCATCGCTACCTCGGGCAGGCGGAGAGCCGGGTGCACGTCCTCAAGGGCGTGTCGTTCGAGGCACACCGCGGACAGGTCTACGCGATCGTCGGTCCCTCCGGCTGCGGCAAGAGCACGCTGCTCTATCTGCTCGGCCTGCTCGATCAGCCCGACGGCGGCACGATCGAGATCAACGGCCGGGCGATGTCCAACACCGACGATGCCGCGCGGACCGCGGCGCGCGGCGAGCACATCGGCTTCGTTTTCCAGTTTCACTTCCTGATGCTCGAATTCTCCGCGCTCGAAAACGTGATGATGCCGATGCGCAAGCTCGGCCGTCTCACTCCCGAGGCGATGAAGGAGCGGGCTCATTCGTTGCTCGACTCGGTGGGCCTCGGAGCGAAGACGCACCGGCTCGGCACGCAGCTCTCGGGCGGCGAACAGCAGCGTGTGGCGATCGCGCGCGCGCTGGCCAATCAGCCTACGATCCTGCTCGCGGATGAACCGACCGGAAATCTCGACGTGAAAAACTCGGGCCTGGTGTTCGACCTCCTCACCCGCCTCGCCAAGGAGAACGGCCAGGCGGTCGTGCTCGTCACGCACAACCCCGATATCGCCACCCGCTGCGACTTCACGCGCCCGATGCGCGACGGTCTTTTCGTCTGACGCCCCGGCATTGGGCGCGGCAGCGATAAGCGCCAGCAACGCAAACGCGCGTGCGCGCTAATTACTCGGCTCCGCGAATTGCGTTTGGAAAATTTGGTTTACAAGCCAAACGCCGGCGCCTTGTTTCGACCCGACTTTTGTCCACTTGCTCCCGTTTCCCGTGACCCACCTCCCGACGCGAAAGCCTGCCTACTGCCGATTCGACGCGGCAAATCCGGTGGCGTTCCCTGTAGTTTACTCGTTCGACGGCGCGAATCTTGGGGAAATGTGTGATGGCGTGCTGCCGGCTGCCGGCCAATCGGCCTGATTTTGCGGCCTTCCTGACCTTTTTCGCACATGTCGAAACTCTTTCCGAAGTCGGCGAACAAGCTGCCGCTCCAGATCATAATCTATCTGGGTCTGCTGGCGGGTATCGCCACGGCGGGCGTCACGTATTACATGACGCCGAAATATACGCGCGTCGGCTATGCGCCGGTTCAGCCCGTGCCGTTCAGCCACGCGCAGCACGTGCAGGAGGTCGGCTTGGACTGCCGTTATTGCCACTCGC
>JACCEE011611049.1_pt1 | contig 24423 bp, 23 predicted proteins | sample 7449931 | NCBI WGS metagenome assembly JACCEE01 (sample SAMN15323457, study PRJNA562643) | freshwater metagenome | isolation source: river surface water | place: USA:Blue River Watershed | collected 2017-08-19 | reverse complement strand
AGTGCAACGACTCCTACAGCTTGGCCGTCACCGCGCTCAAGCTCAAGGAAGTCTTCGGCCTTTCCGACATCAACGACCTGCCCATCGAGTACAACATCGCCTGGTACGAGCAAAAGGCCGTGATCGTGCTGCTTGCCTTGCTGCATCTTGGCGTGAAGAACATCCGTCTGGGGCCCACCCTGCCCGCGTTCCTGTCGCCGGGCGTGGCGCAGGTGCTGGTGTCCACTTTCGGGATCAAGGGCATCAACACCGTGGGCGAAGACATGGCCAGTTCCTTCGGTGCTCCCGAAAGCGCCGTGGACGCGGTCGACGTAGAATCGGTCTGATCGATCGGGTTCGGCCGGGCGCCTCCCCGGCCACCTGACAATTCCCGGTGCATGCCGGGGACCGGGCCGTCGTGAACGGAGCCCGCCCCCGCATTCTCCTGGTGCCGCTTCGGGGCGGTCTCCGCCCTGCTCGGGCTTCCGCCTGCAGTGAGCGGAGTCGAACTGTCCCTGGCGCATGCTGCTTTTTCGAATTCGTCGGAGGGGTGTCGACCTTCGCTTCGCTCCGTCGGGCCTGGACGCTTCGCCGCGGTCGACACCCCTCCGACGAGTACGCGGGTTTGCCATGGTTCGCCACTGAACCTGCTCCCTGCGGTATTGTTCGTTGGGGCGGCAGGACCTTTGTGGCCCCTCCGACGAGTGGCTTCATTGGCTGTTGTTGCCTTTCGCGCCTTTTTGTAGTATGTTGATCTAGTACAAAGAGGTGCAAGCTATGGATGTGTCGATCGACGAGAGCAGCGCGATTCCGGTGTACCGCCAGTTGGTTCAGCAGGTGGTGCGGGCCGTGGTGGACGGAAAACTTGCAAACCCCGATCCACTTCCCACGATCCGGCAGCTCGCCGCCGATCTGGACATCACTCCCGCCACGGTCGCCAAGGTGTACCAGATCCTGGAAGGCGCCACGATCATCGCCACCGCCGGGCGACGGGGCACCTTCGTGCACGAACAGGCGCGCGATCACGCGATGCGGTTTTTGCGCCACGAAATGCAAAACCAGTTCCGCGAATTCCTGGGCGAGCAGATCGGAAACGGGATTCCCCCCGCCGAACTCAAACGGTTCGTCATAGCGGAACTTGCCGATTTCACCAGGAGGAAGACATGAACCTGTCGATCGCTGTCGCCATTCTCCAGATCCTCGCCATGTCCTGGATGGGCCTGGCGTCCCTGGAGATCATGCGCAAACAAACCTTGGCCAAGAACATGCCGTGGGTGCTGGAACACCCCGACTTCCTGCGCCGCCACCATCGGCCCGATTCCCGATGGCTTCTGGCCCTGACCGCGCTCTGCATCGTGTTGGTGGTGGCGGGTCCCTGGGTGTTGCCGTCGGTTTTTGTCGCGCACATGAAAAACGCCGCGATTCTTGTGGTCGCGAGCGTACTCTGTGTCGTCCATTCCGCGCAGGAAAAACGAATCGGAGTCGCCATCCCCAAGATGACGCAACGCTCGGCATCCCTGCGCCAACGGAGTATTGACGGGTACGCTTCGAAGTGGTTGCGGTGGGGCGCAGACGGAATCCTTGCCGCGATGTGCTTGGCGCTGATCGCAACGTTTTCTGTCGGAGTGGTTCCAACTTCGTTCGCTGTGGCCACCGGTGTTTCCGTCGCGGTCGCTGCCATGTCGCTGGGATGGGGGCGCTGGGCGGCGATCTCCGAAAATTCGCCCCACTTCCAGCAGGTGCGCATGGTTACCGACAAGGATCTGAGCGAGAACTACCGGCGATTCGCGGTGCGGCTGATGTTGATCCTGCAGATCTACATCGTCGGATTTCTGGCGGCGATGCTGGTTTTCCAAATCCAAGGCGCGCGGCTCGTGCAAAACCCCTTCCAGGACATGCTGGCCAAATGGCTTGGTGAAACGGAGGCGCTCCCCCCGATCCTGAGCTACGCGCAATACGACGTGGTTCTGTCGCTGTCGATGATCCCGCTCTTTCTGTACATCCCCTTCAACCAGGCCTTTTCCGATATCCGCAAGATCGATCTGCTCAGGCTCGCCCGAGGAACATCTCCATGAACCTGACAACTGTTGTCGCTTTGGCGTGGGTTTCCGCTGGTCCTCAAGCTGCCGATTCGGCATCTCCCGACGAACGTCGCGAACCGAAGATCACCGTCGATTTTCTCCCATCGCCTTTCCAGTTGGCGGGGGAGCTGGGCGCCGAGTGGTTGTTCTGGCCGCGTATGGGAATGGGGGCTTGGGCGAGCGCTTCGGCGGGGCGTGGCAAAAATTGGCTGGCAGGTCAGGACAACGATTTCGAAGTCTTCCAAGCGGGATTGACCTGGCATCCTTCGGGTCGATTGCGCTCGAATGCTTTGTACGTGCGGTATTTCCTGGCGAACAGCGAGCAGGGGGTCGCCGACGAATCCGAAGTCGTTCATACGCTGCGGTACGAGAGCCATCAGGTACGTGTTGGAATCCTGGGGCGCGACCACCTCTGGAAGCGCTTGGGGTTTTTCTGGAATGCGGGACTTGGGTTCAAGGCGGGTCCGTCACGGACGGAATGGATCGGACCGGTGCCGGAAAGTGGCGAAACACTTGCCAAATGGGTCCGCCTGATCGGGTACTTGGACCTGGGATTCGGTTTGAGCTGGGAGATCTGAGTTCGCGCGATGGTCGTTTTGCGTCCAAGAAGTCGTCGGCGCAAAGGGTCGTGATTCGGCCTGGGATCGCGGATGATTGGCCGTCATGTTCAAGCGCCACGGAAACCCCGATGGAGGATTCCAATGGATCCGGTTCGAACTTTGGAGTACGAGGTTTGCCACGGTACGACCGTGACGAATTTTGTTGATGAAGGATTTGTAGATCAGATTCCGCGTCCGGGATACGGGATTCCGGAGCGCGCAGGAGGTCCAACGGAATGTCGTACAAGAATTGGTTGTCCCAGTCGATGGCCCGCGATTGCCGGGTCTGCGTCCATCTGTTCCACAAGATCCCGGCGTCGCTGCACGATTGGCGCCCGTCGGAACAGCAGCGCAGCGTCGGTGAGCTTCTGGGGTATCTCTCGATCTGCGGCATCTCGGCCCTCAAGGGGTTCCGCGAACCCGGCAAGGGATGGCGCGACGTCTATCTGGCCCGCCTCTCACAAACGGCGACTGGACAATTTCCGGAAGCGATGGAAAGGCAAGCCCAGGAGATCGAGGAGTATTTCCGGGATCTTCCCGACGAACTTCTGGAGTCGCAGGAAGTCGCCATGCCCTGGGGCGAGACGCTCCCGTTGGGCCAGGCGATCCTGAACGGACCGCTCAAGTGGCTGCCCGCCTACAAGATGCAGCTGTTCCTGTACGCCAAGCAGAACGGGATCGACCTCAAGACCCCCAATCTCTGGCGGGGAGTCGATCCGGCGGCCTGAACCCCGCCGACGGGGGTTCTGGTAACGGATTCCGTCATCGTTGCAGGAAGGCCCGAAGCTCCTCCAGGCGTTCGTGAGCCGCCGCAACGCCGAGCCCGTGGGTGGTCCGGAGCTTGGCCGGATCGCGTTCCGTCCGCGAGATCGCGAGCTTGCTCGTGGGGCGCAGCACCAGGACTTCGCCCGCCTTCTCGAGGCTTTCCTGCCGATCCAATGAGTGGTTGTAGATCTCTGGGCGTCGCGCCATCGCCGCGGCCAAGGCGGGATGTCGGCGCAGGAACACCTTGAGCAGGAACGCGGCCCTGCTCTTCTTCTTGCGGAATCCGGCGGGTTGCGTGAGGACCACGATGTTGCGCGTGTACCCGGCGCCGCGTGCCCACTCGATGGGGATGGAATCGGCGATCCCGCCGTCGAGCAGGCGGTGCGTTCCGATAGGCACGACGCGCGAGACCAGCGGCATCGAGGCCGAAGCGCGCATCCACTGGATGTCCTCGTCGCTCCCGCTTTGGCACCGATGGTACACGGGTCGGCCGGTGAGGACGTCGGTGCAGACCACGTGGAATTCCATCGGGTTGGCGGCGTAGGTCGCGCGGTCGAACGGGTCGAGCACGTTCGGCAGTTCGTGGTAGCAGAACCGCTCCTCGTAGAGGTCCCCCGTGCGCAGGAGGGAGCGCAGGCTCACGTAGCGCGGGTCGCGGCTGTACGCCATGTTGTAGCGGAGCGCCCGCCCGATCTGACGGGACTTGTAGTTGGATCCGAAGATCGCGCCCGCCGACACGCCCACCACGCCGTCCACTTCGATCCCGTGCTCCAGCAGCACGTCCAGGATTCCCGCCGTGAACATGCCGCGCATGCCGCCGCCTTCCAGCACCAGTCCCGTCTTCATGATCCTCCCCAAGAATTCCGATCGCACGTCTTCCGCGCGAAGGTGTCGCAAGACGTCCGTAAAAAATACCGTGGTTCCGGCGGGGTGCGTCCCTTTTCCGGTTCGTGGTGCGTGTCCGATCCATGACGGAATACGTCAATACACGATGACAATGGCGAGGGCGCCTCCCCGCGCGACTCCTGCGGGTGCGCGCGCCAGAACCGGTGGCCGGGAATGGGCAAAGGTGGATGGGAACCTCTCTTCGAACCGCAGGCTATCTTGGGCGTCTCGTGGTGAAGGAGCGGCGATGACCGGGAGAGACCAGCTCGTGCGCAGCGCGGTGGATCTGATCGAGGAGAGCGGAGGCGCGCAGGGAGTCAACATGCGTTCCGTCGCGGCGCGCGCGAAGTGCGCGCACACGAACGTGTACAACTTCTTCGGGAGCTACGAGGATCTCCTCTGGGCCGCCCTCGACGAATCGATGCACCGGTATTCCCTGGAGATCGCCGGGGCGATCGGCGAGGCGACGGGGTTGGACGCGTACCGATGCTTCCTCGAGGCGCACATCGACTACGCCATCGCGCATTCCGGGCTGTACCGGTTCATCCACTTCGAACATCGCTTCGAAGGCGAGATGCCGGAATCCGTCCAGGAGAGGATCGCCGGGATGCGCACCAGGCTGCAAGGCTTTCTCGGTGGCCGCGGTACGACCGCCGAACGGCGCTGGCGGGCGCACGAACAGATCTTCGGCTACGTGCGCGGCGATCTGTGCAGCCTGCTCCAAGGCAGGATGGGAATGGATGGCGCGGCGCGGCACCGGTCGCGGATCCGATCCAACGCCACGGACCTTTGCCGACGCCTCCTCGGATTCAAGAAGGGGAGCTGATGCGGGCAACCGCTCGACCGCGACCGAAGTCCGCATCCGCACCGTATCGTCAGAAATCGTCCGTCCGCCCCACCGCTTGTCGAAGGTGGCAGGCGGATCCGCAACCGTGAAAGCAGCTTTCGCACCACGTTCCAACACTCGGCAACACAGGGGGTCCATCATGGACAACGACGACGACAGGTACACCCTCGGATTTTCCAAGCTCATGGAGATCGATGGCGAAGCCGGCCAGCGGGTCATCGACAGCCTCCAGGACATCGCGCCGGACCTTGCCCGGTACACCATCGAGTTCCCTTTCGGCGACATCTACCGGAGGCCGGGCCTGGACCTGCGGTCCCGCGAGATCGCCACGGTATCGGCGCTCACGGCTCTGGGCAACGCGCAACCCCAGTTGAAGGTCCACATCCACGGAGCCCTCAACGTGGGATGCACGCGCACGGAAATCGTCGAGGTGATCATCCAGATGGCCGTGTACGCGGGATTCCCCGCTGCGCTCAACGGCATGTTCGCGGCCAAGGAGGTCTTCAGGGAGCGCGATGCCGACGGCCGCACCGACGCGCCGTGACCTTCATCCGATCCTTCTCGAGACGGTTGATCCCGCCGTTTTGATCGAATCGGCACCATGATTGCGCGGATGGTGATGCGGACACGGAAACGTTCTCCGGTAGCTTCTCAAGGACGGCACATGGAGCCGCAACCAAAGGAGAAGACGATGAAGACGATCATGACGGGATGGATCCTCGCCGCGACTTTGGCGCATGCCGCGGCATGCGCGAAGGAGCCTGATCCGTACGAACGCCTGCCGCGGGTGCCTTCGTTCCGGGTGCGAAGCGCCGACGTGAAGGACGGTCAGATTCTGTCGGCGGCGCAGATGAGCGGACTGTTCGGAGCGGGTGGCAGGGACGCGTCCCCGCAACTGTCGTGGAGCGGATTTCCCAAGGAGACCAGGAGCTTCGCGGTGACGGTCTACGATCCTGACGCGCCCACCGGCAGCGGCTTCTGGCACTGGGCCGTGGTCGACATCCCCGCCGAGGTCGACAGCCTGCCCACCGACGCCGGCACTCCCGACTCGCCATTGCTTCCCAAGGGGGCTTTCCAGCTTCCCAACGACGGGGGGATGCCGCGCTTCGTGGGAGCCGCACCCCCGGTCGGGCATGGGCGCCATCGTTACTACATCGTGGTGCATGCCCTGGACGTGCCGAGCCTGGGCCTTCCCCGCAACGCCACTCCGGCGTACCTGGGATTCAACCTGTTCAGCCACACCCTGGCGCGCGCCGTGATGGTGGGTTGGGCGGAACGCAAGTAGCCGAGGTGCCTGGGATGGATGGTGCGATCGGAACCGCGATGGCGGGACGGGTGCTCTGGTCCAGGGAAGGGCTGGGAATGGCAGCGCACGTGGTCCAGGACGCCACCTTGAGCTTCGAGCGCACCATGGGGGAACTGCCGACTCTCATCCTGGTGCTGCACGGTCGGAAGGAGCTGGCCTGGGATGGAGGACGCTGCGTCGTCCAAGCCGGCGACGCGGTGGCCATCGGGGGTGGTCGCCGCTTCGAGGTCACCAACCGTCCTTCACGTGAAGGCGCCTACGAAGCGCTGTGGGTTGCGCTCGATCCAGGACTCGTGACCGCCATCGATCCGGCGGTCGCAGACACATCCCCGATCCAAGGGCTCCATCCCATCCCCGGAGCGGAGGCGCCGTTCCGGGAGACCTTCCTGCGGGCGATGGCGGTGTTCCGCGACGGCCAATCCCTGCCCCAGGAGATCGCCAGGCATCGTCTGGCCGAAGTGCTGGCTTGGATCGCCCACCGTGGAGGCCGTTTCGTGCCGACTCCTCCGTCGCTCGCGGTCCGGTTGCGACAGCTTCTGTCGGAAGATCCGTCGCGGCATTGGCTGGTCCCCGACGTGGCTCGGCGATTCGCGATGAGCGAGGCTACCCTGCGGCGCCACTTGGCGCGGGAGCAGGCATCGCTGAGCGGGGTTCTCATGGACGTGCGGATGACGCACGCCCTGACGCTGCTCCAGTGCACCGAAAGCCCCGTTTCGCAGGTGGCCCTGGAAGTGGGCTACGACTCCCCGTCGCGCTTCGCCGTCCGCTTCCGCGGACGCTTCGGGTTCTCGCCGTCGGAGGTGCGTCGGCAAGGCCGCGTCCGGTGCGAGCGTCGGCGAACCGTTTCGCTCCGACCCGGTCATTCCGAGGCGGGACCGGGCCTCGATGCGTTCGCTTGATGCCCGCGAATTCCGGCGCGATCGGGACTCAGGGGAGCGTCACGTTCCAGAGCGTCCCACGTCCCAGCACGAAGATCTTCCGATCGAACCAGGCGATGGACGTCAGGTTTTCCGGGGAGCCTTTGACCACATGCGGACCGTCCGTCGAGTCTGGGCGGGAGTAGGTGAAGTAGGAAGCGGTGTTCAAGGTCAGCGAGTCGAGGTCGAGCAGGGTTCCATCGACTCCATCCTCGTGGATCGTGCTTTTTCCAGTGACGGAAACCGTCCTGATGCTGGTTTGGAATTCGTAAAGGTTGGGTTGGGCGACGATCTTGAACCACGGCGCCCAGTCGCCGGGAAGCCAGTTTCCGGATGGGTCTTCCAGGAGGCGATGGGTAGGCACGAACGGCGTTGCGAAGGTGGCGTAATTGAGCCCGAGCTTTCCTTCCAGAAGGACCAGCCCCGCGGAATCGAGGATCAACCGTGCCTGGCACACGGAATCATCGGCTGCGGCGATGGTGGATGAATCCACATGGCCATCGGCGTCCATCTTGAAGATCCGCAGCGAATCGAGGAGAGGACGAGGGATGAGCGGCGAAGGGAAAATCGCCTGACGTCCCGAACCGATCGCGCCAACCCAGCGGAGGTAACCTGCATGGGAAACGGCTGCGGAAAGTCCCATGGAGGAGATCTCCGAGGCTGCTTCCGAACGGATCCGGACCCAATTCGATCCTCCGTCGGTCGACTTCCAGATCCCGTCGAATCCGGATGCGTCCTGTCCGATGGCGACCAGGCAACCGGGAAGGGTGTCCAGACGGGTGACGGTGGAAGGAAGGCTGCTGGAGATCTTGCTCCAGGTGGCCGGATGCTGCGCCACCATGAGCGGACGCCGCAAGGTTGCGGACCAGAAGTTCCACTTGTCGCCCTCGGCGACGCCTTGCCCGATGGCGGTGACGCGGTAGCGCACATAGCTGGTATCCGTGGAAAGCTGCTTGGAGTTGCCAGGGCGTCTCCAGAACAAGGTGTCGGAAAGCGTCGTGGTTCCCGAATCGACGTAGCCAAGGAGCTCGCCGGAATAGGGATCGTTTGTTGTGCTCCGGTAGATCCGGTAGCCTTTCACCTTGGGAGATGTCGCTGCGTCCCATTTCAGGTCCACGATCCCGCCCAGGCTGTCCCAGGTTCCAACGATTCCTGTCACGATGGGCAGGCCGGAATACACGAGTTCGATGGTCCCCACATCGGTGACGGAATCCGGTGTTACGGTCGCGGTTCGGAATGTGCTGGTGTACACGGACAGGTCGGTCCGACTCACGAGCGTGTGCTTGCCTGCGGGGATGCCGGTGAGGAGGAAGGTGCCCGAGTCGTTGTCGATGGTGTGGAAGTTGCCTTCGCCCACCAGGGCCACCCAGGCGATCTTCGGGTCGTCTTGGATCTGGACCTTGATGCGTCCCTTGATCGACCCGGTGGGACGGAGCGTGTCGGATGGCAGGTTCACGTTGGCTCCGTCGGAATAGACGGAGTCGACGAAGCTGGCATGACCGGAATTGTCGGATACCAGGATCGAATAGTATCCGCGGGGCAGCGACGAAAGCTTCACCTGTCCATTCGAGTTCGTGTAGGCCACCGTGGTCGGCAGCGTGTCGATGCCTCCGGCAGGGAACACGGCGACGGTGGCATTGGACGCTTTCCGTCCGTCTTGCAGCACGAACGAGCTCGTCTCGTCGTTGGTGCCGCGGTCGGTGGTACGGGATTCGGTGAGTTCGCAGGCCTGGAGCGCGAAGATCGCGAGGGCTGCGGAAAGCCAGCGGGTGTTCATTGTGCGGTCTTTCGGGAAAGGGGGATGAAACTCAAGGTGAATTGGGCCACGCGGTTGGCGGGATCGGGATCGCGGTGCACGATGGAACGCAACTCCTCGCGGAACCGTTCGATGCGCTGCAGGATCATGTCCCAGCCGGAATCCGACACCGAGATGGTGTTGGTGAAGGTGCGGCGATCGTCCGACGGCGGCATGAGCAGGCTTCGTTGCGCGAGTTCCAGCTGCTGGATCTGGAGCTGCCGGACCAGCTCGTCGCGCGAGCTTTCGGGAGTCGCGAGATTGCGCGTGGTCGGCTTGAGCAGCCCCTTGGCGTTCGCGGCGACCAGTCCAAGCTCCTGGAGGAGTTCCAGCGACGCCTTGGCTTCGCCCGGAGTGATGGGCGGCGTGAGGTCCTTGGCAAGCTTCCCGGATTCGTCGTCGCGGTAGTCGGCGACCTCCAGCAGCGCACGAATGGCCCCGTTCCACCAATGGCGGTAGTACAGGTAGTGCTTCTGGTCCAAACCGTGGCGGGGTGTCTTGTTCAGCGCCACCAGTTGGTCGAACGACAGTTCCCGGTCCTCGGGGGTCTCGGCCTGGTTGAAGCGCACCAGCACCCTGAAGTATCGCGCCTCGTTCTTGTCCAGTCCGACGACCAGGATGAATCGGTCCAGGAAAGTGCCTGTAAGCTTCTTCCCAGCAAGGATGTCGGTGAAGTAGCTGCGGGTGCGCGGCAACCCCAGCTGTCGCGACACCTCGCTTTTGGAGAATTCGGGGTCGGCGGCCTGGCGGGCGGCGTGCCAGTCGGCCAGGTAGCGCCGGAAGTCGTTGTAGTCGTAGGGGGATGGTATTTCCATGTCCCAAACCTACCGGAGAAACGAAGGCAATGCAATCATTCCGGTGCGCCTAATTTGTAGTACGCCAAATTTCTCGATTCGACCGGGGATCCCATATTCCACGAGGGTTTTACGGCAAAGACGGACTACAGAGCATTGAAGCTCAACGCTCGCAGACGAGACGGAATCCGGGCAGGATCCGTCCGTTCCGGAATGGGACGAAGGCGTGGGCGATGTCGCCAGGGGGCTATTTTTGGTGGTCCCAGGAACTTACCACCAGGAGACGACCCATGGAACTCGGAACCCCTCTTTCGTCCGCCGCCGTGCGGGTCCTTCTGCTGGGATCGGGCGAGCTGGGCAAGGAGGTGATCATCGCCCTCCAGCGCCTGGGCTGCGAGACCATCGCCGCCGACCGTTACGCGAACGCTCCGGGGCACCAGGTGGCGCATCGTTCCCATGTCTTGGATATGACGGATCCTGTCGCGATCCGCAAGCTGGTGGATCTGGAAAAACCGCATCTGATCGTGCCGGAAATCGAAGCCATCGCCACCGACGAGCTGGTGCGGATCGAAGCCGACGGAATCTGCGAGGTGATCCCCACCGCGCGCGCCGCGCAGCTGACCATGAACCGCGAAGGCATCCGCCGCCTTGCCGCCGAGACCCTGGGGTTGGCGACTTCGCCCTACAAGTTCGCGAGCAGCCTGGACGAACTGCGTGCGGCGGTGGATGGCGGGATCGGATACCCCTGCGTGATCAAGCCGACCATGTCGAGCTCGGGCAAGGGACAGTCGGTGGTGCGATCGCCCGACGCTCTTGCCGCGGCGTGGGATTACGCGGCCAAGGGTGGTCGCGTGGACAGCGGTCGCGTGATCGTGGAAGGTTTCGTGGACTTCGAGTACGAGATCACCATGCTCACGGTGCGGGCGAAATCCGCCGCAGGAACCATCGAGACGCACTTCTGCGAACCCGTGGGCCACGTGCAGGTGAGCGGCGACTACGTGGAAAGCTGGCAGCCGCAGGCCATGAGCCCGCTGGCCCTGGAGCGCGCTCGCGAAATCGCCCACAAGGTGACCCAGGCGTTGGGTGGGCGCGGGATTTTTGGCGTGGAGCTGTTCGTGAAGGGCGACATGGTGTGGTTTTCAGAAGTGAGCCCGCGTCCGCACGACACCGGCCTGGTCACGTAGGGACCGCAACGCTTGTCGGAATCCGAACTCCACGCGCGTGCCATCCTGGGGTTGCCAGTCGATACCTCGCTGCGTCGCCCCGGCGCGAGCGCGGTGATCTACGGCGGCGTGGAAGCCGGAGCCATGAAGTTTCCCGGCGTGGCCGAGGCGTTGGCCGTACCGGAAACCGACATCCGCCTGTTCGGAAAGCCCGAGTCGTTCGCGAAGCGCCGCATGGGCGTGGTGGTGGCCACGGCGGATTCCGTTGATCAAGCCCGCGAGCGGGCCAAGACCGCGGCGGCGAAGGTGAAGCCCCAAGCCGCGTGATCAGCCCAAAGGACGGTTCCTGTCGAGGCGGATTTCCCGCCACTCTCCCGGCGCCAGACCTTCGGTCGTGTATTCGCCAACGGCCCATCGGTAGAGACGCAGGGTGGGGAATCCCACCGCGGCGGTCATCCGGCGGACCTGCCGATTGCGTCCTTCGCGCAGACGGATTTCCAGCCAGGAGGTGGGAACGCTCTTGCGGAACCGCACCGGCGGATCGCGTTCGGCCAATGCTGGATCGTCCATGCGATCGGCGCGGGCGGGAAGCGTGAGGCTTCCATCGATTTCCACTCCGTTGCGGAGTCGCTCCAGCGCGGCATCGGTGGGGATGCCTTCCACCTGCACCCAGTAGGTCTTCCAGAGCTTGCCTTGGGGCGATGCGATGCGCGCTTGGAACGCTCCGTTGTTAGACAGGACCACGAGTCCTTCGCTGTCGGAATCCAGGCGTCCGCAGGGGTACATGTCGGCGATCGGGAAGTGGTCCTTGAGGCAGGCCCGACCCGGTTCGGCCGTGAACTGGCACAACGCGCCGTAGGGCTTGTTCAGCAGGAAATACCTGTGCGTCGGAACGGCGGATGGGCGTCGATGGGCCATGGATCATGGCAAAAATGGATTCACAAAGCCACGACAGGAAGCGGCTACCTTGGATTGCGTGGCTGCGACGAGGAGAACTCCATGATTCCAAGATCCGACCAAGACGGCGATCGCTTCGATCGCGCGGGGTTCGAGATCCGACAGTTTTCGCCAATCGAGCTTGCCGAGGTGGTGATCGCAACCGATCCGGAGCTGCTTGGAGAAGATCGTTCGGCGCGACAAGATTGGGATGGGTTCGACCCTCCGTGCACGCTCAAGACGGAATCCGACATCAAGGTCCTTCCGATCCAGAAGCGCAATCTCAAGCCAGGATCTGTCTACCAGGGAATCGAAGCCGCGGGTGACCGCTGGGCGCGCAAGGCCTGCGACATCGCTCGCGAGTCCGTGGAACAAAAGGGCGGACCGTTCGGGGCGGTGATCCTGCAGGTCGACGACCAGAGCGGCAGGATCCTGAGGTACTGGACGGGGTGCAACGAGGTCACGCTTTCCAACGACCCCACCGCGCACGCCGAAGTTGTGGCCATCCGCAAGGCCTGCGTGTCGCTGGGGGTGTTCGACCTGGGAGCGATCAGGAAAGCCGCATCCAAGCTCGCGCAACCCGGCGAAACCTCGCACTGCGTGATCTACAGCAGCACCGAGCCGTGCCCCATGTGCTACGGCGCGATCCGGTGGGCCAAGCTCAAGGAACTGTTTTTTGCGGCCACGCGGTTCGATGCCGCCGTGGAAGGTGTCGGATTTTCCGACCAGGCGTTGTACGAGGAGTTCGCCAAACCGTATTCCGAGCGCGGGATGAAGATCCGCCAGTGCGAGGTCGGGAATTCGCTGGACGCGTTCAATTTGTGGAAGCGGTCGGAGAAGATCGAGTATTGATCGCGCGCCGCCAAGATGCCGACGCGAGTTGCAGAATCGGGGTGAAGTAAGCGATACTTGCCCACATCGTGGCGGATCCGAGATCGAAAGGCAACCCGTGAAATCCATGGCATCGGTCCTGCTCGCAACCGTGGTGCTCCTGTCAGGGTGCGCTTCCCTGTTTTCGTCCACCACGAGTCCGGATGGCTCGGGCCTGTGCTTCGTTCCGTCGCGGATCGACACGTCGACCTTCGAGAGGGTGGGGGATTCCGCGCTGGAGCGATCCGCGACCCGCTTGCCCGACAGCGGCGGGGTGCGATGCGCTCAGGCGTACCGGCTGAAAGCGGGGAAGACCGCCAGCGTGTACCGCGTCTACGGCGGCAAAGGTTGGCGATTCGGGAGGTGGTGGACCTTCACGCGGCCCGGAACCGACAGCGCTTCGTATCGCAAGGATTACGAAATCTGTCGTGCCTGGAATTCCCTCGACTCCCTTGCGGTTTGCGCTTTGAAGGCGGGAACGCGCTTCGCGATCGGACCCGGCCAGAGCGCAGTGTGCGGAAACGATCCGGGTTACGGGACCTCCGACTCCCTGCAGATCTTCTTCGCGAATCCTCAGACGGATCTTGACATCGCGAGCTGCCGGTTCGAGCCCCTGGTCTGGGGAAGGTGACCGAGCTCCTTCGATACGATTTGCGCTACCAATCAAGGTTCGACGTGCTCACCGGACCGCTCAGATAGCGCCAGAATCAATCGATGGAGAAGACCACCGAATTTCGGCATTCGCGGCCCATGGCAGCTTTTCCAGGGAGGAAAGTTGATGCGAGTCGATCACTTCATCGGCGGAGCCTGGTCGATCGAGAAGGACTTGCCGTTGAACTTGTAGACCAGGTGGAACATCGTGAAGTTCCTCGTGAGGTTCGCTCCAGCAAGTGAACGTGCTACTGAGGAAGCATCAACCTTCCCGAGTGCGGAGAATCGCTTCCTGGCTCGAAAAATCGAATTGCTCGATGATGTCTTTCAGCGACAGTATATCTCGGGCGATTCGAGACAATCCAAGGAGCGCGGTGAGCCATCCGACAACCGGCTTGACGAGCACCTGCAGGACCGTACCGACGGCATCCAGCAAGATTGCCAGAATCCGGCATGCGGCAGAGAAATACCTGGTGTGGAGCGCGTCGGAATCGAGCAGGGACTTGAGGTGTTCGCCACGTGCGTTTTCGGCGATGAACAATCGGGCATCCAAGTCGCCATCGAACGAAAGGACAGCGCTGGAAGGATCACTTCCTGGAAAGACGCTCTTTGTCAGGTAGACCGTCCCCCGCTCCACGATCTCGACGGCTTTCACCACCGTCGCGTATGTTTCGCGAGCGCCACGGGCGACCAATCTTGCCAAGTTCCAGATCACGTCGTCGATCGCGCCAGCCGCCTTGGTCACAAGATGCTTGAGCCAGTTCCAAGCCCTCTTGATTCCATCCCAGGCCCGGCTTGCCAGCGACTTCAGCTTTTCGATGAAGCTGTCGCCATGAAGCTTCGCTTGTTGGAGAAGGCTGTTTTGGACGATCAGCTCCGAATCGGGATCCGAATCCTTGTCCAGTTCCAGAAGTTTCGCAAAGAACTCGTTGGTGAATCCGGTTTTGGGAGGGCTGCTTCCGTTGACGGGAGGGAAGCTAGACCAGAATTTCGTCAAAGGAGCCAGGCGAGGATTGACTTGGTCGATCATGCCGTTCGGGCGGATTTTCGGCTTCAGCTTGCCGATCTCGATGTCGTAGCCGTGCAGCCACAGTTCCACGCGCCCGACCGCATCCACGAACTGGCGGTTTCTGTTGTCATTGCTGAAGGCAGGGTGCTTGGCGAGTGCTTCGACGAGACTGTCCTGGTCGTAGATCAGCTTTAGCGTGGCGAGATCGATCTGGACATCAAGGCCTGCCGAGCACAATCCAAGCTGTTCGCAATTCGCGAGGAACCGCGAAAGCATCCTCGGCAGATGCGGATGCGATCGGAAATCGAAGTTCCGATCGAATCGGATGTCCTGTTCCCAGCCGAAACCGAGGGTGTACAGGCGCAAGTAGACGGCACGGCACAAGGCGGGGAGTCGGCCTGGATCTTCGCCCAGCCAACCCCAGGTCGCTGGGTCCTGCTCTTCCTCGAAGCTGACAAGCTGCTGCAGTCGACGGAACGTTTCGGGACCCGACCAACCATCCACGTCCGTTCCTGAAAATCCTGCATCCAGCTGGAATTCAGTGATGGCCTTGGAAATCGTCGGAGAGAGGATATCCGTGGTCGCTTCGTTCGGGTCCAGATAGCCCAAACTCTTCAGTCGGGAGCAAACGACGCGGAGATACATCGCGCTGTTCGCCTTGTTGTGCTCCGCTGCCCCGGATGTATCCAAATGGGGGTCGGGCAGCTGACGCTCCTTGCAGGCCGCGTCCAGCCAACCGCCAAGCTCGAGCAAAGGATCCAAGCTCAGACAGCGACCTTGTCTACGGCAGCCTTGATTGCGGATTCGAACAACTGCATGACCGCGACGCGTTTTGCCGCCGCACCTTCCAGAAGTTTCTGGTGGGTCTCGATGTCAGCCTGCGATGCTTTGTCGTCGATGAAAGCTTCGGTGTCGCCGTCGAGGTTCGATTTCGTGGTGGCGACGATGCGGATCTTGGATGATGCCACGGCGCCCTTCATAAGGCTGTCGAAATCCTGAGTGCTCAAATCGGTGTTGTTTGCGATGTCGATGGTCCCTTTGTACAAGGTCACCTCGAGCGAAGTGAAATCCTTGATTTTGTCGGCGATTCCTTCAAACACGGATTGGAATGTTGCTCCAGACATGCGGGACTCCGATTCGCGAGGTGAGGATTGTCGTGCCTTCCGCGTTTTTGCCAGAAGTACGTCTCCAGTATTTACCACCAGCGAGAACCAAAGTCAACAGGGGGAGAGCGTCGCTCGCGGGATCGGGACGCGCCAGTCAGCAAGAATCCGGCGACCTACCTTTCCCTTCGCGCTGACCGAACCATCGTTGCAGAGGGATTCATGATCACAGGTGCCATCAAGAGCCAGGTCGACAAGATTTGGGACGCCTTCTGGTCGGGTGGGATTTCCAACCCGTTGGAAGTGCTGGAACAGATCACGTACCTGCTCTTTTTGCGGCGTCTGGACGAGCTGCACACGCTGGAAGAGAACAAGGCTGCACGGCTCAAAAAACCCATGGAGCGTCGCATCTATCCTGAAGGGAACGATCCCCGCAAGCGGTCGTACGACGACCTGCGCTGGTCGCGGTTCAAGAACTTCGAAGCGGGTGAGATGTACACGGTGGTGTCGGAGCACGTGTTCCCGTTCTTGCGTACGCTGGGCGGTGATGGTTCCACCTATGCCAAGCACATGGAGGGTGCGCGCTTCACCATCCCCACGCCCAATTTGCTGGGGAAGGTGGTCGATCTGCTGGAGCTGGTGCCAATGGACGATCGCGACACCAAAGGCGATCTGTACGAGTACATGCTGGGCAAGATCGCGTCGGCGGGCCAGAACGGGCAGTTCCGCACGCCGCGCCACATCATCCAGCTGCTGGTCGCCATGACGGCGCCTACGCCGCACGATGTCATCTGCGATCCGGCTTGCGGCTCGGCGGGCTTTTTGGTGGTGGCGGGGGAGTACCTGCGCAAGACCTACCCCAAGCTTCTGCACGACGCCAAGCAGAACAAGCACTTCCACCACGGGATGTTCCACGGCTACGATTTCGACAACACCATGCTGCGCATTGGCAGCATGAACATGCTGCTGCACGGTGTGGAAAATCCAGATATCGTCTATCGCGATTCGCTGGCCGAAGACCACTCCAGCGACGAAGAAGCCTACACGCTCATCTTGGCCAATCCGCCCTTCGCGGGCAGCCTGGACTACGAGAGCTGCGCCAAGGACCTGCAGGCCATTGTCAAAACAAAGAAGACCGAGCTGTTGTTTTTGGCCTTGTTCTTGCGCTTGCTCAAGCCGGGCGGACGCGCGGCGGTGATCGTGCCCGACGGCGTGTTGTTCGGCTCCAGCAAGGCGCACAAGGAGCTGCGCCGCATGTTGGTGGAAGACCACAAGCTCGATGGCGTGATCTCGTTGCCCAGCGGCGTGTTCAAGCCATATGCGGGCGTGAGCACCGCCATTCTGTTCTTCACGAAGACAAATTCCGGCGGCACCGACAAGGTCTGGTTCTACGACATGAAGTCCGACGGCTGGAGCCTGGACGACAAGCGCACCCCGCTGTTGGACGAAGACAAGCTGGGCGTGAATCCGTCGGTGACCTTGCTGCCCGACGAGCTGGCCAAGAACAACCTCCCCGACGTCCTCTACCGCTGGGAGCGCCGCGACAAGACGGAAATCGTCAACGCCCGCACCGAGCAGAGCTTCCTGGTGCCCAAGTCGGAAATCGCCGCCCAGGGCTACGACCTCTCCATCAACCGCTACAAGGAAGTGGTCCACGCCACGGTCGATCACATTCCCCCGCAGACCCTGCTGGCCGAACTCGCCCAACTGGAGGACGAGATCCGCACCGGCATGAAGGAGCTGGAGGGGTTGTTGAAGTGAGGAGAATTACCGCATGGTTCGGCTCCGCTCACCAAGCGGTGCGGTGTGTTTCGTTGGCTTCGGCTCCGCCTTTCGGCAGAGCTCAGGCCGAGCTCAGCCAACGGCGCGTTGCTTCTGTCAGTTCCCCTCGCTCAGCCAACGATCTGGCATGTCGCTCGTTCCCTGAGCGGAGTCGAAGGGAACGGACATATCACAACGAAGGGCGCGAGGGGTATCTGTGATGCCGCACATGTATATCCTCGAATGTGTGGATGGCAGCTATTACACGGGCAGCACTTGGGATTTGGAACGACGCTTGGGCGAACACCAGAGCGGGCTTGGCGCCAACTACACAGCCAAGCGATTGCCGGTCAAACTGGTCTATTGCGAGGAGTACGATCGCGTCGATGACGCCTTTCGTCGCGAGAAACAAGTCCAAGGCTGGACACACAAGAAGAAGCTCGCATTGATCCAAGGCGACTCAAACCAGCTCCACGAACTTTCTATGTGCCAGAATTCGTCTGTTGGCTTCGGCGCTTTCCCGCATGCTTCGGCTCCGCTCAGCCAGCGGGAAGCAACATGCCGTTCCCTGAGCGGAGCCGAAGGGAACGGGGAAGGCGAAACAGCTTCCGCTGGCTTCGGCTCCGCTCAGCCAACGGCGCGTTGCTCCGATGAGGGGGAATCCGGCCCGTTCCCTGAGCGGAGCCGAAGGGAACGGCTCAGAAACGGTGATGGAAGCGCGGTATGAAGAAGGCCAAAATTTCCTCCACTTGGCGAAATGTCCCCATCGGTGATTTGGTTTGCGAAATCAAATCATGGAGTCCATTGCGTGCAAACGGAGATGACGAATTCACCTACATCGATATCGGCGCCGTCGATCAAGACCGCAAGGAAATCACTGTTACGAAGTCGATCCTTTGCTGTGGCGCACCTAGTCGCGCAAGACAAATCCTAGCCAACGGCGATATACTGATTTCGACAGTCCGCCCGAATTTGAATGCAGTTGCGGTTGTTCCGGCGGAATACGATGGCGCAATTGGTTCGACGGGATTCTGTGTGCTTCGTGCTCAACACCACTTGGTCGATTTGTCGTTTTTATTTCAATGGGTGAAATCTTCAGAATTCATTTCTGACATGGTCAAGAAAGCGACCGGAGCTAGTTATCCGGCAGTTTCTGACAGAACCATTCTCGAATCAGAAATCCCTCTCCCCCCCCTTCCCGAGCAGCGCCGCATCGCCCAGATCTTGGACAATGCCGAAGCTCTGCGAGCCAAGCGCCGTGCCGCCCTTGCCAAGCTGGACACGCTAGCCCAGTCCATCTTCCTGGAGATGTTTGGGGATCCCGCGACCAATCCGAAGGGCTGGTCAGTTCGAAAGATCTCCGAAATATCTACTGTTGTAACTGGAAACACCCCATCTAGAACTAATCCCGAATACTACGGAGGCTCTATTGAATGGATAAAATCGGATAACATAAATACTGCCGAGTATACGCTTACCAAGTCGCAAGAGTTCCTTTCGGAAGAAGGGAAATCGGTGGCTAGGCTGGCTCCTCCCGGATCAATATTAGTCACCTGTATTGCTGGTAGCCCTGATTGCATTGGTAATGTCGGAATTGCTGATCGTGAAGTGGCATTCAATCAGCAAATAAATGCCATGATTTTAAATTCTGAGTCGCTCTACTTTGTTTTTGTTCAGTTGTTAGTGGGTAAACAATTAATTCAAGCCGCATCGACTGGTGGGATGAAAGGCATGGTAAGCAAATCCCGTTTTGAGCAAGTGCAACTTATCTCGCCCCCCCTCCCCCTCCAGCAAGCCTTTGCCCGTCGTGTCGAGGCCATCGAAACGCTCAAGGCGGCGCATCGCGCTTCGTTGGCCAAGCTCGATGCCCTCTTCGCTTCGCTGCAGCACCGGGCGTTTCGGGGGGAGCTGTAGGCTCTCACCGGATTCGCACCGGGGTTCGACTCCGCTCACCCAGCGGTGCGGGGCCCTCGCCAATCTTGTCTAGGTCAACACGCCGCCGATTTTGGAGCATAGATTCAAGTCATGACCAGAACCATCCAGATCCCGTACGATGATGCCTTCCTGCTGGCGGCAGGCATGCCTTCCGTGGAGTTCGAGCGAGAGGCGGTGCTGGCCATGGCTGGCAAGCTCTTCGAGATGGGGCGGCTTTCTTCGGGAAGGGCCGCGCAGATGTGCAACATGGGGCGCGTCGAGTTTCTGCATGCGCTGGAACGTGTCGGGATTTCCATGAACAATCTCCAGCCCGAAGACGCCCAGGCCGAGATCGAGTTCGCGCTTGGCCATTGAGCTGATCTGCAACACCGGGATCTGCTACCAGCCCGAACTTTTGGAGCGGTTCCTCGAAGCCCTCCAGGCGGAGGCATAGGGTTCTCTCCGGCCAAATCAACGGCTGGAATCATGTTATTTCTGCCAAAATCGCGAATCATTCACGATAACAGCAGAAATAACAGTATGTTAGACCCATGCTTGTCGAGTTCTCCGTTCAAAACTTCCGGTCCATCCACCAGCGGCAAACCCTCAGTCTGGTTGCCTCCAAGGACAAGACGTATCTGAGTACACACGCGACCGCCACCGAGGTCGCGGCGGTGCCACACGTGTTGCGGTCGGCAGGCATGTACGGGGCCAACGGCTCGGGTAAGACCAATCTGCTGCACGCTCTGGGGTACTTCCAGTGGTTCGTGAAGAGCAATTTCTCGCGCTCGCCGGAAGAGCCCACGGTGCTGGTGCCGTTCGCCTTTCAGGACGAAGAAGGTCGGCAAAGTCCCGCCGAATTCGAGGTCACTCTCCTGCTCGACGGAGTGCGCTACCAATACGGATTCCGCCTAGATGCCCACCGTATCCACGAAGAGTGGTTGTTGGTCTACAAGTCGCAAAAGGGTCAGGCTTGGTTCGAGCGCAAGTACAACTCCGAAACCGGTAAGTATGAGGTCCAGTTCAGCGAGAAGCTGCTGGGCGCCAAGAAGGTCTGGCAGGAGTCCACGCGCTCCAATGCCTTGCTCTTGTCGACCGCCGTGCAGTTCAACAGCGAGATGCTGCACCCGGTGTTCGACTGGATCGCCAACAAGATGGTCTTCATCGCCTTGTTCAACGATGCGCACCTTCTGCCCGGATACACGGCTTCCCGGTTGGCCGATCCCGCCTTTTGTGGACGGATTCTGTCGTTTTTGCAGGGGAGCGACATCCCCGTTTCCGACATCCAGTTGCGCTCCGACAACAACCGCGTCTATTTCCTGCATCGCGCCGGGAATCGCGACGTCTTCTTGGATCTGGCCGACGAATCGCTGGGAACCCAAAGATTGTTCGCGCTGACAGGTCCTGTCCTGGACATCCTGGAACAAGGACTTCTGCTGGTGGTTGACGAACTGGAGAGCAGTCTGCATCCGCTTCTGGTGCAGCGACTTCTGGAGCTGTTCCACGACCCGAAGGTGAACACCAAAGGGGCACAGCTCGTGTTCACCACGCACAACACGCTCGTGTTCGATCAATCGACGTTCCGGCGCGACCAGATCTGGCTCGTGGAGAAGGACACCAGTGAAGCCACCCGTCTCGTGCCTCTCACCGAATTCCAAATCCGCAAAGATTTGTCGTTGGAGAAGGCCTACCTGGATGGTCGATTCGGAGCCATTCCCATTCTGACAGCCGCCGAGCCATGACGCCGCGAGATGATCATCCCCGCGATCGGCAGCGTGCCAGGTTGGAACGCAAACAAGGGCGTCGGCAACCAGGAAGACGGTTTCTGGTGGTCTGCGAAGGGAAGAAGACCGAGCCGAATTATCTGAAGGAAATGCGCGAGGCGATGCGCATCCATGCCGCGAACCTGCATGTGGTGCACGAAGGCGTCACGGAGCCAAGGCAGATCGTGGATGCCGCCTGGGAGCTTTTCCAGAATGGAAACGGTTCCTTTCGGCGCAAAGCCGCCGACGTGGTGGTGGCCGTCTTCGATCGCGACGAACACCGGACCTATCACGATGCTCTGGATCATGCGGCCTCGCTGGATGCAAAGTCGCCAAAAAATGACGACAGGCAGCCTGTAAGGTTCCTGGCCATCCCGTCGAATTCCTGCTTCGAGCTGTGGGCTTTGTTGCACTTCAAAGACCAGCAGACGCCCATCCATCGCCACGATGCGTTTGATCAGGTGCGAGGGTACCTGTCAGATTATGACAAAGGGATGAAGGGGCTCTTCGCGCAAACCAGGGAGCACCTCCCGACGGCATTGCAGCGAGCCTATCGCTTGGCCGAGCGATTCGATTCGCGCGACGATGGACCTTGGACCGGAATGCACTTGCTGGTCCATCTGCTTCTGGACGAAGGCTTGGTGCTCCCCAAACATCCGGCACCGGTTGTTGGCGATCCGTCTCGGATTGCCGAGGTGGTCAAGCGGCTGGAGGCCACTACACGGGCTTGAGTGCCGATTTCGCGTCGGCGAAACTACGATTTGAGGTAGCGTTTTTCTCCGTGACGACGAGTATCGTCCCCTGCAAAGGTGCCCATGAGCCACTTCGAATTTCTCCGGCGGGAATGGCCCTCGGTCCATGAATCGGCCGCCAAGGCCGAGTCCGCGGCGCTCGCCGATCCGCGCACGGCGTGCTTCTATGCGCGGCGCGCCCTGGAGCTTGCGGTGCAGTGGGTGTTCAAGCACGACGCGGCCTTGCGGATGCCCTACCAGGACAACATCTCGGCGTTGCTCCACGAGCCCAGCTTCAAGCAGGCGGCGGGCGAGGCGGTGTTCACCAAGGCCAAGCTGGTGGTCAAGCTGGGCAACAACGCGGCCCACAACAACAGCGCCATATCCGGTTCCGATTCCGTCGCCAGCGTGCGCGAGCTGTTCCATGTGCTGTTCTGGATGGCCCGCACCTACGCCCGCGGCGAACGGCCCCACGCGGCAACGGTCTTCGAGCCTGCCGCGTTGCCACGTACAACAGTTCCTGTCCAGACCTTGGCGCAGATCCAGACCTTGCAGGAGGCGTTGGAAGCCAAGGACCGGGAATTGTCCAAGGCGCAATCCGACAAGACCGCGTTGGACCAGGAATTGTCGCGTCTGCGCGACGAGGTGGCGCAGGCCAAGAAGGCCTCCGCCGCGATTCCCGACGACCACGACTACTCCGAAGCCCTCACCCGCGACCTGTTCATCGACCTGCTTCTCAAGGAAGCCGGATGGGCGTTGGACCAGACCCGCGACCGCGAGTACGAAGTGTCGGGCATGCCCAACAACCAAGGTGTGGGCTACGTGGACTACGTGCTGTGGGGCGACGACGGCAAACCGCTGGCGGTGATCGAGGCAAAGCGCACCAAGCGCGATCCGCGCGCCGGGCAGCAGCAGGCCAAGCTCTACGCCGATTGCCTGGAAGCGCAGTTCGGGCAGCGGCCCGTGATCTTCTACACCAATGGCTACGAGCACTGGATCTGGGACGACGCGTCGCATCCGCCGCGGCCTGTGCAAGGGTTCTACAAGAAAGGCGAGCTGGAGTTGTTGGTCCAACGCCGCACCAGCCGCAAACCGCTTGCTTCCGCCGACATTTCCAAGAAGCTGGTCGACCGCTACTACCAGGAGCGCGCCATCCGCCGCGTTTCCGAAAGCTTCGAGAAGGACCGCGAGCGCAAGGCGTTGTTGGTGATGGCGACAGGTTCCGGCAAGACCCGCACCGTGATCGCGCTCACCGATTTGCTCTTGCGCTGCAACTGGGCCAAGCGCGTGCTGTTCTTGGCCGATCGCGTGTCGCTGGTGAACCAGGCGGTGAAGAACTTCAAGAAGTTCCTGCCCGACACCGCGCCGGTGAATCTGGTCACCGAAAAGACCACCGAAGGCCGCGTGTATCTGTCCACCTATCCCACCATGATGAATCTCATCGACGAGATGCGCGATGGCCAGAAACGCTTTGGCGTGGGGCATTTCGATCTGGTGGTGATCGACGAAGCGCACCGTTCCGTGTACCAGAAGTACGGGGCCATCTTCAAGTACTTCGATGCGCCGCTGGTGGGTCTTACGGCCACGCCCAAGGACGAGATCGACCACAACACCTACGGGCTGTTCGAGCTGGAAGACGGCGTTCCCACCGACGCCTACACCTTGCAGGAGGCTGTGGCCGACGGATACCTGGTGCCGCCCAAGTCGGTTTCCGTCCCCATCCGTTTTTTGCGTGAAGGCATCAAGTACGACGAGCTGTCGGAGCAAGAAAAGGAAGACTGGGACGACCTGGACTGGGACGACGACGGTTCGACCCCATCCCAAGTGGAATCGCCAGCTCTCAACGAATGGCTGTTCAACAAGGACACCGTCGACAAGGTGCTGGAACACCTGATGACGCATGGACAGAAAGTGGCAGGCGGCGACAGGCTTGGCAAGACCATCATCTTCGCCAAGAAGCAGGCGCACGCCGATTTCATCCAGGAACGCTTCGATGCCAACTACCCGCACCACAAGGGGCATTTCGCGCGCACCATCACCAACAAGGTGGAGTACGCCCAAAGCCTGATCGACGCCTTCGAAAAACCCGAGAGCGAACCGCACATCGCGATTTCGGTGGATATGCTGGACACCGGCATCGACGTTCCAGACGTGGTGAACCTGGTGTTCTTCAAGCCGGTGCGCTCCAAGACCAAATTCTGGCAAATGGTGGGGCGCGGCACGCGGTTGCGCCCCGATCTGTTCGGACCCGATCGCCACAAGGAGTTCTTCTACATCTTCGACTTCTGTCAGAACTTGGAGTTCTTCAAGGAGAATCCAGATGCAACAGGCGGATCGAGCGGTGTTTCGCTGGGTGCCCGGTTGTTCCGGTTGCGTTTGGATCTGATGGGCGAGCTGGATCAGCGTCTGATTTTCGATCCGGCGATCTTGGACGCGAGCGACAAGGGATACGCCAACGCCTTGACCGAAGTACGCGAAGGCTTGAGCGAACGGCTTTACTCGGAAGTGGCGTCCATGAACCTGGACAACTTCATCGTGCGACCCAAGCGCCGTT
>JACCEE011751386.1_pt1 | contig 24425 bp, 26 predicted proteins | sample 7449931 | NCBI WGS metagenome assembly JACCEE01 (sample SAMN15323457, study PRJNA562643) | freshwater metagenome | isolation source: river surface water | place: USA:Blue River Watershed | collected 2017-08-19 | reverse complement strand
ATCGAAAGATTAAAGAACACAACATCGAATAAGCATGAATAGCACCATCAGGCAAATTGTTTTTTCATTCATTTTTACGGCAACCGTCGCGCTTCTGGTTTCGGGATGCAAAATAAAATATTCATTTACAGGAGCATCCATATCGCCCGATGTTAAAACTGTGCTGGTCGAATACTTCAACAACCGGGCAAGGGTTATCAACCCCACGCTGAGCCAAACCTTTACCGAAGCATTGAAAGATAAATTTGTGAACGAAGCAGGTTTAACAGCCGACCGGAACCAGGGCGACCTCGAGTTCTCGGGCGAGATTACCGGCTACGATATCAGGCCGCTGGCCATTCAAAAATCGGAAGATGGACGCGATTACGCCTCGATGAACCGCCTTACCGTAACGGTTAAAGTCGTATTCGTTAACAACAAAGATCACGATCAGGATTTCAATACCAGCTTCTCGGCCTACTTCGACTACGAAAGTACCGAAGCACTAACCGCGATTGAGGCAACTGCCGTTGAAGCCATTGTGGAACAGCTGGTCGAGGATATTTTCAACAAATCGGTAGCCAACTGGTAAAATAAATCTATTTTTAAAGCACTGATAATTCTACAATTGTAAGCTGACCAATATGTCGATGACCCGCGAACAGATGTTGCGTTACATGGAGGATCCTGCGTTGCTGAACGAAAGGACGCTGAACGAGCTGAAGGAGATCCTTCAGGAGTTCCCCTATTTCCATGCCGCCCACCTGCTTTACATGCGGAACCTCTCGAACGAAAACAATTTCAGGTTCTCAGCCCAGCTCCGAATCAGCGCGCTGCACACCCCCGATCGCTCGGTGCTTTACCATCTGCTTCACCCCAAAACCATTGCTCAATTGCAAAGCCAGCCGGTCGAACCTGAGATTAAAATCGAGTCTCACCCTGCTCCGGCAACACAAACGACAGAAAATATCCCAATATCGGCCACCACAGCCACCTTTGAACTGGCTGAAGAACTGCCGATAACGGAAAGCACGATCGAAGCATCTGAAACCAAACAAACCGACAAAAAAGAGAAAACCCGCTTCGATCTGCTCCACAACGAACCAACCGAACGGGTCTATCGCCTTGAAGGTGCTGAACCCGAAAACGAAGTCCCGCTTTCGGAGCTGGCCGGCGACTTGATGAAATTGTCAGTCAAAAAACGAGGCACACCAAACGACAGTAACGATTTGGTCAGCAAGTTCCTGCGCGACAACCCAGTGATGCCCTCATTGGCAACACGCGATGCAGGCGGCGAAGAGCTTCCACCGGTAACTGACAAGGGACCAAGGGAGAATGACGATTTTATCACAGAAACGTTAGCCAAAATCTACCTCAAACAGGGCTTTTATCAAAAGGCTATCAAAGCTTTTCAAAGATTAAGTTTGAAATATCCCGAAAAAAGTATTTATTTTGCCCGTCAAATTGAAGAAATTACAAAATTGATTAATAAATAACCAGATGTACACATTTATAATTGTTATCACCTTCATTGTCTGCGCGCTGTTGATTCTGCTCGTTTTGGTTCAGAATTCAAAAGGCGGCGGTCTTGCCTCAAGTTTTTCGAGTTCGAACCAGGTAATGGGTGTTCGTAAAACCACCGATTTCCTTGAAAAGGGAACCTGGATTTTGGCTATCGCGCTGGTTCTGCTTTGCGTTAGCGCAACCGCATTCCTTCCACGCCAGGAACAGGCCAAATCGGCTATCGACCAGCAGATTCAGAATGTTCAGGATCCGAACGCCCTGCCAACTTTCCCACAGGCTGTTCCGACCGACACCACAAAAGCCAATTAATAAAGTTCAGCCCCACAACGCCGGGCAAACCTGAAAATACTCGAAGCCGTTGCACGATTTTTTCGTTCAACGGCTTTTGTTTTTATCGCAAGACTCTTTTTTGTGCCATCTTGACAGCAAAAAACTGACAACTACAAACCGATTTTAAATCACTATATTTCAGAAAATTAGTGTTAATATTGTCCATTCGTTCCAAATTGCAGAATGATATTTTGTCGCATTGCAACGGGCATTACTGCCGAAAAAAGCTTTGGCACAATCTTCGTAACGAGAAGGAATGTTAACTTAATTCAAATGTTTAATTAAAAATACAATTCGAAATGGCAGAACTTAAAGGAAAAATCCTGGCAGGCAAAGTTTTGGTAGCGCCGCAGGAAGCAGTTACAAAAACAGCAGGTGGAATTATCATTCCCGATTCAGCAAAGGAAAAACCGCTTTCGGGTAAAGTTGTCCTCGTTGGCACAGCCAAAAAAGACGAGGCGATGGAAGTAAAACCGGGCGATGTTGTTTTCTACGGAAAATACTCAGGCACCGAGCTTTCCATCGATGGTAAGGACTATCTTCTGATTTCGCAGACCGATGTTCTTTACATTGTGTAATTGTAAAACAATCCAATAGCAAACAATAAAAACCCATCAACAATGGCTAAAGAGATTAAATTCAATATTGAAGCGCGCGAAAAGCTGAAAAAAGGTGTCGACCAACTGGCCGATGCAGTGAAAGTTACTTTAGGTCCAAAAGGGCGTAACGTGATTATCGAAAAGAAATTTGGTGCACCACAAGTTACCAAAGACGGTGTAACCGTAGCAAAAGAGATCGATTTGTCTGACCCGTATGCCAATATCGGTGCCCATCTGGTAAAAGAGGTGGCCTCGAAAACCGGTGACGATGCCGGCGACGGTACCACTACCGCAACCGTGTTGGCCCAGGCTATCGTTAATGTCGGGTTGAAAAACGTTACCGCAGGGGCCAACCCGATGGATCTGAAACGCGGTATCGACAAAGCAGTGGTTAAAGTTGTCGAAAGCATCAAAAATCAAGCTAAAACCGTTGGCGACGACTACAGCAAAATTGAACAGGTTGCCCGTGTATCGGCCAACAACGATGCCGAAATTGGCCGTTTGATTGCCGAAGCAATGGAAAAAGTACACAAAGAAGGGGTTATTACCGTTGAAGAAGCCAAAGGTACCGAAACCTATGTTGATTTGGTGGAAGGGATGCAGTTCGACCGTGGTTACATTTCGCCCTACTTTGTAACTGATACGGAGAAAATGGCTACCGAAATGGATTCACCGTTTATCTTGATCCACGACAAGAAAATTGGATCAATGAAAGAGTTGGTTCCGGTATTGGAAGCAACTCACCAATCGGGCCGCGGCTTGATGATTATTGCCGAAGATATCGAAGGCGAAGCACTGGCTACCCTGGTGGTAAACCGTTTGCGTGCCGGATTGAAAGTTTGCGCCGTAAAAGCACCCGGCTTTGGCGACCGCAGAAAAGAGATGCTCGAAGATATTGCCATCCTTACCGGCGGTACCGTTATTACCGAAGAGAAGGGAATGAAGCTCGAAGATACCACCCTCGAGATGCTGGGACGCGCCGAAAAACTGACTGTCGATAAGGAAAAAACCATTATCGTCAACGGGGCCGGAAGCAGCGAAACCATCGCCGCACGTGTTGGGCAAATCAAAAAACAGATCGAAACCACCACTTCGGACTACGACCGCGAGAAACTGCAGGAGCGTTTGGCCAAGCTGGCCGGCGGTGTTGCAGTACTCTATGTAGGCGCAGCTTCGGAAGTTGAGATGAAAGAGAAAAAAGACCGTGTCGACGATGCGCTGAACGCTACCCGTGCAGCCGTTGAAGAAGGTATCGTTCCCGGCGGAGGTGTTGCCCTTATCCGTGCCATCGAAGCACTCGAAGGGCTGGAAGGCGACAACGAAGACGAAACCACCGGTATCGAAATCGTGAAACGCGCCATCGAGGAACCAATGCGCCAGATTGTAGCCAACGCAGGTGTTGAAGGGGCTGTAATCGTTCAGAAGGTAAAAGAAGGCAAAGGCGACTTTGGTTACAACGCCCGTCTGGATGTCTATCAAAACCTGTACGAATCGGGAGTTATCGACCCGGCTAAAGTAACCCGCATTGCGCTCGAAAACGCAGCGTCGATTGCCGGGATGTTCCTCACCACCGAATGTGTGCTGGTAGAAGAGAAAGAGGACAAAGCGCCTGCAATGCCACCACAAGGCATGGGCGGTATGGGCGGAATGATGTAATATCGACCCCACATATACCGGGCGCAAGCCCATCAAAGAGAACCGCCGGAGCTATCCGGCGGTTTTTTTTATGGGAATAGGGTCGATAATCGTTAACCCTCCGGGGCGAAATACCATCGGACAGAATCAAATGGTTATGCCTTCACTTTTTGTTTATTGTCTTTAATCAAATGGTTTTTATCATCCTATTATTGAGGCTGATTTAATGCTTAACAGTTTAAAAATCCCCCGCCCGCCAGCTGGCGGATTCCCCCTTTAGGAAAGGGGGGGAAGGTTGGATTTAAAAGTAGTTACAAACCTCCACTTTTTGTTTGGGGAAGCCATGTACAAAGTTCACGGCTCCACTTTTTGTTTGGGGAAGCTTTGGGAGTTGTCCCACGCCTTTATTTTTCGCCGGTAAAGAAATTGATGGTGCGCTTTTCAGTATCGGGTCGATGGGTTAATTGATTATTCTGACGGTTATCCTGACATCGGCAAGCGGACGGTCGTTGCCATCGGTTTTCAGCGCTGCAATCTTGTCTATTACCTCCAGGCCACTGATAACCTCGCCAAAAATGGTGTATTGCCCGTCGAGCAACGGATAACCGCCTACCGTGGTATAGGCTTTTCGCTGTTCGTCGGTAAATTTTAACCTTTCGGGATGGAGCAGGAATTGTGCCTCGATCTGTTCCTTTATCGGGTCGGCAATGGCCCGGAACTCCTCCACCCGGTTTTCCTCTTTCAGTTGCTTCAGTTTGGCCGTTATCTCGGGGGTCATCAGTCGCGAACGTATCTGGCGTTGAATGGGCTGGTTGCGCGCCAGCTCCAGTGTGTCGAGCTCACCAGAACGATAGGGGCGTCCCTGAATCATAAAAAACTGCGAAATATCCGACTGCTTAAAAGGGTTCTCGGCATCGGGCTGGCGCGGGGCACACAAGGCACCACGCTTGTGGAAATGGTTGGCCCTGATTTCGTCGTTCACTGTAAATGCCGGATCGCCATACCCGATACGGGCACCCGGAGCTGCGTTTCTGGAATCCTTCCCTCCGCCCTGAATCATAAAACCTTTGATGACCCGGTAAAAGAGCGTTCCGTTGTAAAAGCCATTATTGGCCTCGGCAATAAATTTGTCGCGGTGCAGCGGCGTGTCGTTGTACAACCGGCATTTGATATCGCCCATTGTGGTCGAAAACAATACTATCCGTTCGCTGTTTTGGCCATAACCGGCCGATGTAATCAGCAATAACAAAAGCAGCCCTACAATCCGTTGCATATCCCGTTCGATTTTCAGTATGAAAAAAATAAAAAATAACGAATCGGACAAACGGTTGAGACAAAAGCGCCGATACCCCAATCAATTTAATTGGGGAGAGCTGTAATTGTTATTGTATATCAGCGACCAATCGACTACATTTGAATATCATTACCAATCTAATGCTTGCACTATGAAACATTACATCGCACTGTTTTTTGCCACGTTATGGCTGGCAACAAGTTTTCAGGCATCAGCCGCAAACAAAACGACCATTCGGTTAAACCTGCAAAAGGGCGAGAGTTACGAACTGATTGCCAATGTAAAAGGTGATATTGTCCAGGAGATGATGGGCCAAAAGGTAGAAATGGAACAAAATATGACGATATCGTCGATAATGAATGTCACCGATAAACTGGCTGACGGGAATTTTGCCATCGAATATCGTTACCAAGCCATCCGGATGGATGTCAAAGGAATGGGGCAAGCCTTCCGTTTCGACAGCGAAAGCCCCGATAAGAGTAGTCCGATATATCCCATTTTCGAAGGGATGATCAACGGGAAACTGCAACTGGTGGTCACCCCGCTGGGCAAAATAGTAAAAGCCGAAGGTTTCGAGTCGCTTTTGAAAGGCGTTAACGCCAATCCGCAAATTGCCGAAGCGCTGAAACCCTTTAACAACGCCGATGGGTTCAAGACCAATTTCGAACAGACATTTGGCTATTTTACCGACAAAGAAACCGAACAGGGCGATGTGTGGAGCAATACCATTGAAATTCCCAATCTTGGCTTCGCCAAAATAACGACTGATTTTCAGGCTGTCTCAATAACCGACAATCAGTTGGATATTACAATGAAGGCCATAATCAATACCAACGGGGAGTTGGAGCAGAATGGCATTAAAATCGATATGGCCATCGAAGGCAATCAGGCAGGTACCCTCGACATCGAACGTAAAACCGGGCTCTTCTCGGTTTCAGATGTATTGATGAAATTGAAAATCAACATGAAATTTAAAAATCCCGCAACCGGCGACGATATGACCATGCCGATGGAGATTAATTCGACAACCAAAACGCTTTGTCGCAAACTCTGAGCATCGAACTTAAAAAACAACGAATGACAAAGGGGCTTTGGTTGGCCCCTTTTTATTGAAGAGACAGACAGATTGCAAGCTTGTTCGAACGCTTTGGTAAAATGTCAATATTCCACATTCACCCTCTTCAAAGCCTCTTTTCCGCGCTCGGTTAAGTAAGGCAAATAGGCAAGGAATATTCCTTTCAAATAGATCGGTTTTAGCGACTCATAGGTTTCGGGGTAATCGTAGGTCTCCAGGCTAATCGCCCAATTGGTAAACAAATTGGTAAAGACAAAAAGATAAACCCTGTAATTATTCCCCTCCAGAATCGATTTGTGCAGTTCGCCGCTCTCAACCAATTTAGTCGTAAGGTAAAGCAGGCGGCTTTTGCTCTGGATAAACTGAGCGGTTTGGTGATCGAAAATCTCGGTTTGCTTGTATGACGATGAAGCGATGTAACGCATTACACACCGAAATCCGTACTGGAGATCCATTACTCTTCCGGCCAGTTCATAAAGCGATGACAAACTCAACTGAGGCTCCGGATTATGAATACGGACCATGTTGAGCTTCAATTGATAATCCTGCGCAATAGCCACAAAAAGAGAATCTTTCGTTGCAAAATGATAGGTCAGCATACCAAGTGTTACGTTCAGCTCTTTGGCCAGCTTATTAAGCGTAATGCCCAACCCTAATTCGTTAAATATTTCGCGCGAGTGATTGATAATCCTTTCCCGCGATTGCATGCCTTTATTGTATCCGGTCATGATAGTAAAACTTATGTCAATTTTTCAGATCTTGCTATTAGAACAACTCCAATACTAATACCTTATGTCCAAATATAGCAAGTTTATTTTACAATGACTTGAATAAAGGCCATATCATAAAACGAAACTTTTCCTGTTGACCAACCTGCCAATTGATTTCGGATTAGACGACAACGGATATCCGGCCGAATTAGATACATGCTGGATTGCAATTATTTGCTCTTTCATGCAAAAGCATTCGGCCCAAAAGTTCATTGTACCTATTTGGTTACCTCTTCGAAATGGGCCAGCGACCAATCGAGCATCATCTCGATAGCGGGCATCAGGCTTTTACCTGTATCGGTCAACGAATATTCGACCCGTGGCGGTATCTCGGCATAAGCCATCCGACTAATTAAATGATCCTCTTCGAGCCGCTTCAGCGTACTCGAAAGCATCTTTTGCGAAATATCAGGTACTGCAAGCATCAACTCTTTGTAGCGCATAATCTCCTTCCCGCGCAGGTTCAGCAAAATCAACAACGACCATTTGTCGCTAAAACGGCTTAATACATTTCGTATCGGGCAGGTGGGATACCGCAAGTCAAGTTCTCGCATATTTCTTGCTTTAAATTTATTTCAAAAATAGAATTAATCTCTAAAAGAGAGTAACCATCAATTAAAAACATTAATAGCCCGGCGGAAGGTAAAATTTATAAAAATATTTCTCACCCTAAACAACTGATAATCTACAATTCTAACCATGTTGGTGCGTAACACACCCGTTTGTACAGGGTTTTTGTTCCCCTTAATTTCGGGTATATCAATCACTAAAAAGGAAAAAAAATGAAAACACTTACAGTTAAAAACTACAAAACGATTCAAGGTCAGCAAATGGGTGAAGGTGGCAACCAGTTTACCGTGAAACCGATAATCCCTCAGCAAGAAGTTGGAAAATGCAACGCCACTTTTGTGGAACTGCTTCCCGGGAATTACGCTTATGGCTACCATTATCACGAAGCCAACGAAGAGGTTTTTTACATCATCAGCGGCACCGGGATTGTGCGTACACCAAATGGTGAAATTGCCGTCAAAGCGGGTGATGCCATCACTTTTCCTGTCGGTCCCGAAGGGGCACATGTTATCAGAAATGGTTCTGAAACCGAAAAGCTGGTTTACCTCGACTTTGGCACTGCTACGGTTCCTGAAATTGTTCACCTGCCCGATTTTGGTAAGATTATAGTGATTGGCCAGACCGGAATGGGAATTTATGATGAAAAATAATTATCAGTAAATTGGAAACAGAATATTAACACTTAAAAACATAATTATGAAAGCTTTAAAAATTTTATTCATTGCAGTGTTGTTAACGTTCGTCTCGAACACAGCGATTAACGCCCAGGAGCCTGCACAGGCTTTGAAAGTAAACAAACTAATGGTGTTGTGGACCAGCGACGACCCGATGGTGGCCGAACGTGTGGCGTTGATGTACACCGGAGTGGCAAAACAATTCAAACTTTTTGACGATGTTTCGGTAATTATCTGGGGACCCTCAGCAAAACTGGTGGCCGAAAACAAAGAGATTCAGGCAAAACTGAAAGACATGATGGACAAAGGCGTAAAACTAAATGCCTGTATTACCTGCGCCAATATGTACGGCGTAACCGACCAGTTAAAAGCACTTGGCATCAATGTCGATATTATGGGAATGCCTTTGACCAATGCATTGAAAGCAGACGACACAGCTGTTTTGACTTTCTAAAAATTCCATTGAATAACGAAAATTCATGAAAAAAATAGCAATAACACTTTTTACAAGCATTGGCTTCATAATTGGGGCCAATGCTCAAACGCTGAATTTTGATGGAAAGGAGTTTGAAATTTCGGCAGTAAAAGCTTCTGTTATTCAATTGAACGGAGAGGAAGTGATAAAAGTGGAGCGCGACCTAAAGGTGATTCCTTTTGATGTAGCCAAATTAGGTTCAACAGTTGATGAACCCACCTTCGTAAAATTGAAAGACTGTGATTTTGAAAATGGCGTAATTGAGGTGAAAATGTTAAGCCAGATTCAAGACCCTACTCCATTTCAGGGTGCAAAAGGTTTTATTGGTGTTGCATTCAGAATTAATGAAGACAACTCAGCGTACGAGTCGATTTATCTCAGGCCAAGAGTTGGAAGGTCAGATAATCAGGGCGCCAGAAACAGGACGGTTCAATACTATGCTTATCCTGATTATAAATTTGACAGATTAAGAAAAGAGGCTGACGGTAGGTATGAAACTTCAGCTCCGGTTGATATAAATGAGTGGATTACCATGCGGATTGAGGTGAATGGAGAGAATGCGCATATGTTTATTAACGATGCAAAGTATTCAACTTTTGTAGTTGACAAAATGAAGGGAAAAACCACGCACGGTTCCATCGGACTTTGGGTTGATATTGGCACAATCGGATATTTCAGAGATTTAAAAATCGTAAAATGAAAGCAAGATTGATTACACTGTTTCTGGTACTACATTTCTGTACAGATGTTTATTCACAACAAAATCTAAAACATACAATACCTTATGGGACAAACTCTCAGGCAGGGCAATATGTTCAGACAGGCGATGCCAGAATTTACTTCGAAGTGTATGGCAGCGGCGAATCCATTGTATTGCTTCATGGCGGAATAATGGGTTCGATTGGCGAGATGGCCCAATTCATTGACAGCCTGAAATCGAATTACCAGGTAATAGCAATGGCAACCCGAGGACATGGGAAATCGGAAATTGGCACAGCTCAAATTACCTACAAATTAAAAGCCAACGATGTGATGGCTGTGGTGAATGCAGTTACCACCGAAAGTGTTACAATACTTGGGTTCAGCGATGGCGCATACACCGCCTATAAAGTGGCAAGCATGTACCCTGAAAGGGTTAAGAAACTGGTTGCAATTGGTGCCGGAGAACAGATTCCGGGTTTGCGTAAAGTTGTTTTTACAAAAGAGTCATTAAATCTCGAAAGTGAATTCTGGAAACAAAGACTTGCAATCATGCCACAACCAGACAGAATGGAAGAATTTCTGAAAAACATGGCAGATTTTTATAACACAATGACGGCCAGCAAAGAACTATTTTCCACTATTAAATGCCCCGTTCTTCTAATTTCGGGTGAACTTGACCGAAACGCTCCTTTGCCAACAATTATTAACGCTTACAACATGATACCCAAAAGCCAGTTAAGTATCATTCCAAACACAGGGCATGTAGTTTTTATGGAAAACTTTACGGCTGTTTGGGCAAGTGTAGCTCCGTTTTTAAATAATTGAAATTAAGTTATTTAAATGAGTTTGGAATGTTATCTCTAACGAGATACAACTTAAAATAAAAAAACCGACAAACTTGTGTTTGCCGGTTTCTAAATTTGATTTGGTATACTTTACAATTTGTACGGATTGCGGTATTCGTAATGATACAGCCTGTGGTTCCAGGCTTCTTTGTCATCACCAAAACTCAATGTGGCCGGATTCCATTTTACAGGGCGTTGCAGCTCAGTGGCAATATTGCCAAGACAGCAAAGGATTGCTGTGCTGGCACCCACTTCAATCGGTGCAATTGGTTTCTTGCGCGAACGCACACTATCAACAAAATCCTGCATGTGAGGCGAACTGATTTCAAAGCTGCCTTTGCCTTTTTCCATGCTCTTCTGCATCTCTTCGAACATCTTTTTACGTTCTTCGGGTGTCATATTGCGCGGACGGCGCCCTGCCAGTTCGGCCGGAACCTTCGAACCATCCGAACAGGCCAGATAACCACGGGCCACTTCAATCCAACCCTTATCGCCGATAAATTTGATGCCCTGTGCACCCGGCATATCTTCCAGATAAGGCTGCTCAGTCATCTCAATACCGTTCAGGTATTTAAATGTAAGATATTGCTGTCCGTTGTAACCTTTAGGAATAACTTCCGACGGGCAGGAGCCATCCATCCCAATAGCCGCCTGCGCTATGTCGAACATATGCGCACCCCAGTCAGCCGTAAAGCCGTTGCCTGTTTCACGGTACCAGCGCCATGCACCCCAGAGCTTTTCCTTTACCGGAGGGTCTAACGAGATTGGAGGGCACAAATCGGGATGATAATGAATCTTAGGATCGTTGAGCGGCCCCATCCACAAATTGAAATTGAGGTTCGATGGAATTGGCTGCTCTTCCAGATTAAGCGGTCGTGGCGGTTCGCCAACTTTTGCATAAATTTTATCGATATGGCCAATGGCACCACCCTGTACCAGTTCGATGGCTTTTTTAAACTCGCCGCTCGACCGTTGCTGGCTGCCTACCTGTACAATACGGTTAGTATCATTGGCAACACGTACCATCTTCAATGCTTCGGTGATGGTAAACGACAGCGGTTTCTGCACATATACATCCTTGCCGGCCTGGCAGGCGTGAATCGTCTGCAGTGCATGCCAGTGGTCAGGGGTCACCACCTCAACGGCATCGATATCTTTTCTTTCGAGCAACTCTTCGTATTGTTCATAGGCATCGCAACGCGAAGCCATCCCTTTTTCTTTCTGCCATGCCTCAACCCTTTGTTTAAAACGTGTTGCTTTCATGGTGTCAACATCGCAGCATGCGGCCACCTGAAGACCGGGAACAGTGGCAAATCCGGCAAAATCGGAAAGCGCCTGCTGTCCCAAACCGATAAAACCCAGCACGACCCGATCGCTTGGAGCAATTCGCACCCCATCAATGGTCCAACTTGGAAGAATCGTCAGTCCGGTTAAACCAAGTGCCGAAAGGCCAAGAAATTTTCTCCGATCCATGTGGTTTGATTCATTTTTACTCATCGTTCAGTGAATTAGTTAAAATTAATTTTTGGAAAAGAATGGAACACTTTGATAAAAGTTGATTCCTGTGAAAATTTTGTCGGTGAAAGATAGACAATAAGTTCTTTTTTCCAAATAGAAATATCTATAAATCCCATCAAACACAGTAAAAATGTCATTCCGACACAGAAGCACAACTACTGCTCCGGTCTATCTTTCAAAAAAGAAAAAATTTTCTCCCTCACATCGATAGCAGGCACTAATCCCCATCTCCAAGATTGGCCAACTTAAGCATAAGATTTTGTTGCAGATTTCAGAAAACAACACATAGACCCAAAACTGTTCCATTTTCCTAAAAATAAAAAAAGTGATAAAAGATAGTCATCTTTTATCACTTCCCGTGGGTTGTGGCGGATTCGAACCTCCGCCAGCCGGCGGACTACCCTGTCAAGGGAGAATATCACCGCCCCGGCGTTTTAGCATTTCTCGAATAAACTCGCGGCCACGGTAACTCTTTAGTTCCTTTTCACGCTTCAACGCCTCGCTTCTACTTGAAAGTTCTTCCTGATAAATCAATCTCCACGGTTGCCATGTTCTGGTCCATCCTTCATTTTCCGGGCTATTGTGCATCTGGAGCCTGTTCTCTAAATTGTGCGTCTGCCCAACATAAATCTTATTGTGGACTTCAGAAAACAACACATAGACCCAAAACTGTTCCATTTTCCTTAAAATAAAAAAAGTGATAAAAGATAGTCATCTTTTATCACTTCCTGTGGGTTGTGGCGGATTCGAACCGTCGACCCCTACCCTGTCAAGGTAATGCTCTAAACCAACTGAGCTAACAACCCTTATGAGTGGGGCAAAAATAATATTTTTAGTTGTAAAAATCCCCTTCTTTCCGAAAAAAGAAGGGGATTTTTTATTTCTGGTATCCGTTATTCATTCAGAAAGATATAACGGACCACCACCAACGCAAAGAGGATATACATCATCCAATGCACCTGTTTGGCTTTACCTGAAGCCACTTTTAATACGGTGTAGAAGAAAATACCACCGGCAATACCGTGGGCAATGCTATAGGTTAAAGGCATCAGTACAAATGTCATAAATGCCGGGAACCCTTCGGTGAAATCTTCAAAATTGATGTCGAGAACCGACGAAGCCATCAACACCCCTACAATAATCAGCGCCGGAGCGGTAGCCGAATTGGGGATCATAGTGGCCAGCGGAGCCAGAATCAAGGCCACAAGAAAGAGCAGACCCGTAGTTACGGCAGTCAAGCCGGTACGGCCACCTTCGCCAATACCTGCTGCACTTTCGACATAAGCGGTAACCGTTGAAGTACCCATAAAGGCCCCAAATGAAACCCCAAAAGCATCAACCAACATCGCTTTACCAATCTTGGGCGAGTTGCCATCTTTGTCAATCAATCCGGCTTTATTGGCTGTACCAACCAGCGTACCAAAAGTGTCGAACAACTCAACAAAAGTAAAGGTGAAAACGACAGTCCAGATACCCATATTCAGTGCGCCTTTAATGTCGAGGGCACCAACAGCCAGGTTACTGAAATCGGGCAATGATACCGGTGAAAAGTTCTCAGGAATGACGGTAACACCCATCGGAATACCGATGAGGGTGGTCACCACGATTCCAATCAGCAGCGAACCTTTGATGCGCAAAGCCATCAACACGGCGGTAATGGCAAGACCTATCAGGCAGAGGGTCATCGCCATATTATGGAATGAACCCATACCGATATTCCATTCAAAGAATTTCAGTGTAGCCATACCGTTGTTGGCACCCAAAGCTTCGACAGTTGGAGGAATAGCGGTTGTGGTAACCACCATTATTTCGGAAAGTTTAAACCCGATAATGGTAATAAACAATCCAATACCAACCGTAATGGCCCGTTTCAGCGAGTTAGGCACTGCCACCACCAGAATCTGGCGAATCTTGGTCACTGTTAACAGAATAAAGATAAGGCCTGAGATAAACACGGCACCCAGTGCAACCTGCCATGGCATACCTACACCAGCCAGTGCCACTGTGGCAAACAGGGCGTTCAAGCCCATACCCGGAGCAAGGGCTATCGGAAAGTTGGCCACCAAACCCATAGCGATGGTGACGAATGCAGCCGAAATAGCGGTAGCAAAGAAGACGGCATTCTTATCCATTCCTGTAGCCGATAAAATATTCGGGTTAAGGAACAGGATATAAGCCATCGTCATAAAGGTAGTAACACCTGCAATGATTTCCGTCCTGACGGAAGTCTTGTTTTCCTGTAGTTTAAAAAGTTTTTCTATCATCGTTGATTATCTTAATCGATTAGAAAGTGTATTTGGCACCAAGCGTTGGCATCACCTTGAAACCATCCATTCCGCCAAAATTGTTGCTCAACTCAACTTCGCCACCTGCAGCAAATTTTTTGGTGAAGTTGTACCACAACTGAGGTTCAGAAAGGAAAATATAACTGCCATTTGCGTTTTCTTCTTTCCAGAAATCGGCAAAGCCGGTAAACGACATTTTGCCTTTCAGGAAGTTAAGGTACCAAACACCGGTCAACTGGAAACTATTGTCGTTACCAATGGCCCCACGGATATTTTTGTAAAGCACTTTCAAAGAGAAGCCACGGGAGAAATCTTTTGCATTCCACGAATAGTCAACCCCGGTCAACCACGCGTCGTTGATTTGATAAGCACCACCAAATTCGCCTGATTTCCACTGGCCAAAACCGCCATTGTATTCGGCATGCCAGCTAAAAGGCGATTTGGCAATGGTGAAACAACGGGCAATTTCGAAATAACCCAGGCTTACACCTTCCACATCGCCTACTCCATAATCCATATCGATAAAGAAGAAGGTGTTGCCCAGTTTGTCTGGTTTAAACATCTCGACTGTGGTGGTCAGATAACTACGGTCTTTCCCCAAATCGTAGTGTAACTGAATGTTTTGCGCTTTCAGGCCAGCAACGGCAAAAGCAAAGGTTAACAGTAAAAGAACTTTTTTCATTGGAATAAAATTTAAAAAATAGAGTTAATAAATAATTGATATCTAAACATTTCTCTCTTGTTCAAAAAAAACATTGCCATAAAGCCTCCTTCAATTGCCTGCCCGGTTATCCATTCAGGTTTTCGTCGATAGCCTTGTTCAGAAAACGGTTGACCGGAAATATCAGCCTGAAAGCAGCCACACTCTCATCGAGCAGGGAGGCTGAAGCCAGATCTTTCTCTTCGAGCGGTTTTCCCCAGGCATACGAACGCGGCCTCACCAAATCAATATGGGGAGCACTTTTGTCGTAGCCTTTGGGTGCCGAACGCAGCTTATCGAAATATTCATCTGTAAAGGCAGCTTTGAAATCGGGGTTCCCAACGTGGGCAAGGTAGGCTTCGGGGTGATACCAAATCTCCTGTCTGATGGCCTGTAAGTGTTCCGGTGGCGGCATATAGACTCCGCCCGACAGGAAAATCCCGCCCGGTTGAATATGAAAATAGTAACCGGCATAACCGCTTTTCCGCCCTCCGCGGGCCATATAGCTTCCAAAATTAGTTTTGAAAGGGCGCTTATCGTTCGAAAAACGGACATCCCTGAAAATACGGAACATACAATCCTTTGGCTGTAGCGGCGGTATTTCGTCGTCGAACAACCGCAATGCGGCAATTAACTCGGATGTAAATTGAAGAAAGCGGGTGCGGCATTTTTCGTAACGGTCGCGGCTGGCATCGAACCACTCCCGGTTATTGTTGGCTTCTAAATCTTTAAGGAAATCAAGGATTTCTGTCATAAATGGCAAGAGTTGAAAGCTAAAGGCCAAAAATAGTTATTAAAGCGAAAAAATTCCCGGCAGGAAATCTATTTTTGTAAATATTTATTAACAAGATGATAACAGCCGATCTAAGAAAAGGAGTGGTAATTGTAGCCGGAGGCAGTGGCTCACGAATGGGGGGCGACACGCCAAAGCAGTTTATTTCCATCAATGGGGTGCCTGTTTTGATGCATACTATTCAAAAATTTTTACAATTCGACCCCTCTATTCTGGTCGTGTTGGTACTGCCCGAAAACCAGCTTGCCTACTGGGCCAAACTTTGTCAAAAAGGGCACTTCGACATCCCCCATCAAATCGCTGCCGGCGGACAAACCCGCTTTCATTCCGTCCAAAACGGACTGGCACTGACAGGACAGTGTGACCTGATTGCCATTCACGACGGTGTCCGTCCGCTGGTATCGACCGACACCATCGCCCGTACATTCGATGCCGCCCTGCAACACGGAAGCGCTATCCCCGTATTGCCGGCCAACGAATCGCTGCGGCAAGGCACACCCGAACACTCTTCAGCAGTCGACCGTTCTCAATATTTTATGGTGCAAACCCCCCAGGTTTTTCGTCGCGAAATATTAATAGAGAGCTATCGCCAGCCCTACGACCCTGCCTTTACCGACGATGCCTCGGTAGTCGAAAAAGCCGGTCGTCCGGTAAGAATGGTGCCCGGCAACCGCGAAAACATCAAAATTACCCATCCCGAAGATTTACAGATAGCTGCTTTATGGCTTTAATCTATAAGCAAAAGTACCAACTTAACAAAGTATAAGCCCATCCTTCTGACTGCCCGGCAACAACCAGACTTCGGGCAAATCAAAGGTATAAAGCATCAGTTAGTCATCGGGTTATACACCCTCCGTTAAAAGAAATTGACAACGCCATTTTCAACGTGGTAAAAGCCGCCCACAACCATAATATCGCCATTGACCTCAAGTTCACGGATAATAGGACTTTGCCCGCGGATTTGCCTGATGGTATGCCGCACATTGGCCATCGAAACATTGTTGACAAAAAGCACATTGTCGCCATGGCGATTTTCAATCGTGTCGATCACGTTCCCAATGGCCGGCTTGATCTTGCTTAGCAGCGTGGTAATATGGCCAACCTCCACATTGTTGCACGCACTGATTATGGCACCGCAATTGGTGTGACCCAGCACAACGATGATTTTCGATTTCGCAATGGCACAGGCGTATTCCATGCTTGCCAGGATATCGTCGTTCAGAATATTTCCCGCAATGCGGATACTGAAGATATCGCCAAGTCCCTGATCGAAAATTAACTCAGCCGAGGTTCTTGAGTCGATACAGCTTAAAATGGTAGCAAACGGAAACTGGCCCTCTGATGTCTGGTTTACCTGTTTCAGCAAATTACGGTCGGCTTTCAGGTTATTCAAAAAGCGGAGATTTCCCTCCTGTAGAAGCCGAAGCGCCTGCAATGGCGCAATTCTATCCTGCGACTCCTTCGTGTGCGTCCACATGGTCGTGATGATTATATTGATAAGCAGCCTTCATCATCCGGTCCATAATGGCAACGCCCAAACCTTGCGCAGCAACTGGCTCGATAAAGATGGTTTTCACATCTGTATCCTCCTCCATTTGGTGAAGGGCAGCAAACAGGTTGGCCGCAATCTCGATTGTATTGCCTGTTTGCGAAGTAACGGCCACTTTGGCTGTACCCCAATCTTTATCAGGCTGCCTGTGCAAAATCAATCCAGATAATTCAGGAAGCCTGCTATCGTTCTCTTTCAGCAAAAAGAGCGGTTTCCTGGGCGAATAATGGCTCTTGAGCAAGCCGGGGGAGAGCAGTTTTTCGGGCTTCGAATGGTCGAATACAAATAGCCCGGGCAACGCCTTCTCAATATCGTCGAGCGTGATATAACCCGGACGCAGCAGCCGGCAGCAGTTTCCCTCGACCGAAACAATGGTCGATTCGATGCCGACGGTTGTTTTGCCGCCATCGAGCACATAATCAACATTGGGTAACTGTTTCCTTACATGGCGGGCACTTACCGGACTAAGCTGTCCGAACTTGTTTGCACTGGGTGCCGCCAGCGGGCATCCTGATTCGCGGATCAGAGAGAGCGCAATCGTGTTGTCGGGCATACGAATGCCCACTGTTGGCAATCCTGAGGTTACGAGATCGGGCACAAGCGCACTTTTGGGCAGCACAAGAGTTAAGGGGCCGGGCCAGAATTGTTTGGCCAACTGCATTACATTCTCCCCTACACCATCGGTCAACCGCGCAATGTCGCTGAACGAAGCAACATGGACAATCAGCGGATCGAATGAGGGGCGCTCCTTGATTTCGAATATTTTGGCAACAGCAAAAGGGTTAAGTGCATCGGCACCTAACCCATATACTGTCTCTGTTGGAAAAGCGACCAGACCACCTTTTTGGATAACACGGGCAGCCTCGCTAATGTTGTGGTTTGTCATTTGCTAATTTATTATCAGCCTCTTCCAGCTCAACCCTTTTTTGTTCCTGAAAAGCCATAATTCGTTCGCGGAGCGTGGGATTTGACAATCCCAGTATTTTTGCCGCTGCCAACGCCGCATTTTCAGGGCTAAGCACAGTGAGCGGCGCTACGCCCGAAGGCATCCTGACACTTGAGTAGAGATCGGCTCCGCTAAATTTCTCGCTATAGGGCGGACAGGCAATAACAGGACAATAGGTTTGTGCATCAGTAAAACCGCTTAAGGCATTGCTCATTCCGGCAATAGTGATAAAAACCACTTTCTCCTTTTCATACTCCTTAATCAGGTCATAACACTTCAATGGCACTTTGTGCGCCGAGGCAATACGGATTATGGTTTCAATCTCAAAAGTACCCAAAACTTTACCAATACGATTGGCCCAGTCGAGATCAGCCCCGGACCCCATTATAATGACCACTTTGCTCATAATCGTCAATACTGTTGAATGAATATTCATATTCGTAACTCATCGGGATAATCTCGTTATACTCCTCGATTGTTGCGTTCGATAGACAGGCATCAATAATACGCTTCCCTGTTTGCAGCAAATCGTCTTTCAGATACTTCTGCAGTTCGTTCTTAAAGAAATCACTCAACAACTCGGCGCCGGCATCGTACCCTTCCATGCCGATCTCGGGCTGATTGTATACTTTAAGGAATCGTGAAGGAATTTTCGACCCTTCGAGGGTAAGGTAGTTCAACTCATAACCCAACAGCGGACAGCGTGCAGGCTGATACTGGTCGGTACGCAAACGGGCAGCTCCCCGACGGGTAAGGTATTCGCGCATCAAAAGCTGAGGTTTAAAGGCAACATCCCAAACTCCGATATTCTGATTTGGAACCAACGTAAAGGTGGTACGCGGCGTATCGATAATCTGCTTAAGCAACATGTTGGCGTGCGGAACACGTTTCCCGGTAGCGAATGGCCAGTACGATCCAACGCCTTCGCTCTCCATACCGCCGGTGCTCACAATGCTGGGGTTGTTGTGCCCGCGTGGTGCCACAAGTCGCCACAACCAGGCCAGTGCTGGCGGAAGCACATGGAACAAGCCTATGATACCGTACGACGGATTCTCTTTTGTACACATGGGGGTACGGATACCAAAACTTCGGATATCAACCGAAACAGGGCGATTCACCACATTGGGTACCGATTTGCGGGGAATAATGACCCTTGGATTGGGACATGGCTTTCCCGGTTCATCCTGAATATGATTCCAGATCAGCGCAGTAGCTCCAGGTTGCGATTCGATGTTCAAAAACAATAATGGAACCGTGGGATTAATTGTCATCTTCTCGAGCGATGGGTCATCGCCATACTGTTTCACACTATCCACGCGGACAAACCAGGCGTTTTCGGCATCAACAATGCGTAGTTTACCATCCTTTTTCTGAACCGAGGGATGGCAAAATGCCATATCGTCGGCGACAGAGTTAAAGGTACAGAAGCGCGGAATGGTGATAAAACGCTCTTCGGCGGTAAGTTTGTTGCGGCCCAAAAGCACTCTTCCGTCGGGCTCGCGAAGAATATGTTGGTGCATTTCGCTCTTGCCACCACCGCTGGCACCTTCGTGCATAAAGGTGGTAAGATTGTCGTACGGACTGATTGACTGCACGGCCGAACAGTGGGCAATAATCCAATCCTCTTTTTCGGCTTGCGTTAACATAACCCCGTAAAGTCCTTTCTTGGCACTTGGGCCAGGATATAAATTATAGGAATAGAGCTCATGAATCGACTCTGTGCGGTTGTGAACCACCACCTGTTTGCCATTAAAATGCGTATGACGGAAAACGGGCGCCACAAAAATTACCGATCTAAGCTCGGCTCCTTCTTTCAACTCATCAACAGCTACCATCTCCTGCAACATCGACAACCCGAGGGCAAAGAAAGCAGCATTGGCCGGAGCGATGGCAATACCAAGTGAACCAATATTCTCGCGGCCGGCAAAGTAAAAGAAAACAGCCAGATCCTGCTGTTTCATCCACACGAAGGTTTCGGACTGCAAACCTGCGAATTCATAGCCATATTTATCGATAAAACGCTTTTTGTCGGTGGGTTTATCATCGGCAATTACCATTGTCCCAGGGTCGCGGCGACGCATGTAAGCCTCGGTATAGTTGGCCGATATGCCATTCTTAACCCGCTGTACAACGGCTTCAACATAATGTCCCTTTCCGGGAATGTCGTAGCCTACTTCATATTCAGGATTATTTTTCCCATTCGTGGCCGCATCGGCAAGTTCTGAGGGTGTATTGAACACCTGGTAACGCTTGCAACCATTTAATAATTCCGAAATGTTTTCGGGGACGACAATCTTTTTCCCTTTTAAAACAGTTAACAAATTATCCATAGTCTGATCAATTTATGGCTCACTTTCCATTGCTGCAAGAGCCGTAGGAATGCTTTGCCTTTGTTCAATTAATACAGCGACAAATTTATAAAATTATACTTAAAAATAAGAAGTATTACTTAATTTATTAACGAATATTTAATAGTCCAGAGGCATATGCACCGATAAAATCTCCCTCATCCCATCGAAATAGTTAACAACGTTAAACAACAACCTGATATGAAAAAAATGTTATCGCCAGCCCTTTATTTGTTGATTACTATCACCAACAATTGTTTTTTTGAGTCTTGTTTTAGGAAAACATCTAACATAGCTGGTGATGCATCTTGTCCTTCATCAAAAAAGATATAATCGTAATCCAATTCTGGGTTTGATAGTTGGAATTTTTTCAAATAGAAATCATGAGTAAACCGCATTCCACCAGAATCCATTTTTTGAAAAAGTAGTGCAGCGTATTTATTGATTAATCCAAGATGTTGTAAAACAAAAGAACGCGCTTCTTCATCAAATACAATATCCAATTAGTTCAATTCTGAAAATTGTTTGGTCGTATTATTACAGAAAAAAGTAAAAAGCGAATAATATGCGATGCTAAAATAATCTTATCGTTCTTGTTCTTATTTGCCAATAAATCAAGATATTCATTTGTATCTAAACAAATCAAAGTCTCAAGTTCTTTTTGTTTGCTGATAAGTACTCTATAGTTGGTAATATGACCTAAACCTTTCCACGATTTAATTTTTATCCAATTATGAAATGTTTCCTGAAATTCAGAAACTTATTAAACCCAATCTCTTAGCAATCCAACTTTGTTGTAAACTCAGACAACAATCGCAATGCAACCGCACTATTGGAAAGTTCAGCTGAAATTTCGTCTGACTCTTCAAATCTGTTCTGAGAGTATTCCTTATCACTATCAGAGATGTAAAGTTTATGAAGCCTTTCAAAGAGATTTATATGTTTCTGCTCAATTTGTATAAACTTTATTGGAATCAGATATTTTTCAAATAGTTAGTAACCAAAGTACCAGCATGAGTATTTAAAAACTTGTTTATTGCTTTGCTTTCAAATTTCTCTAACTGTTCATATTCTGTTTTGTGGCTTTTTAAAAAATCCTCCAAAGTATCTTTGCAATAAAGCCCCAATAGTTTTCCGTAATCTTTTGGAGTTATGGTTCCGATTTTACTGATTACATTTTGCAAACGATTCTCTGTAATGTATTTAAAAATTTCCTCACATAATATTTGTGCATCATCGCTTAATGTTTCTTGCTGATTTAAAAGTGATTTAAGAATATTCTTGTCGATAAAATTATTGTTTTCCGTCCATCTTTCATTTTTGTTCTTGATTAAAACTCTTGAACCATTTCTGAAAAAACTCGGTTGGACAGGTCGAATAACAACACCTTCACATATATTCTGTTGTAAGTCAGGCAAATTAAACCATTCCGAAATTTTAGATTTAAAATTGTTTGGATACTCCAAACAATCATTTAATGAACCTCGAAATATTGTCTTTGCATATAAAAACCCGACTGATTCAAATAGATTGTTAATTGTGTCATTATCCAAATATTGGTCGCTATTTATAAGTATGTCAAAAGCATAAAAATCATTGTCCGGACAGTAATAAACACCTTTTTGAACGAAAACTGCCGTATTTACTTTTTCTACATTTGGTTGTGGGTAAATTCCCCCAAATAATTCTCCGAATATAGTAACCTGTTTTACGTCTGAATATTTCTCCGATATTAATTTGTACAATTGAATCACTTTGGATTCATATTTATGCTGTACATACTTTGAATTGTAGAAATTCTCATCATCTGTGATTAATTCAGTTCTCTTTGCTGAAATTATGTCTTTCCCGTTTGTAATGAAAGATAAATTAGCACCATGTACTTTCTCTTGAACTACATATTCAAGGTCATAAAATCCTTGTTCCTTTATTTCATTCAAGAATTCTATCTGATACGAGTTCTCAATCGAATTATATTTTTTAAAGTCCATATTGAAACATTTTAATCATTATCAAATTTCACTAAACTGTCAACAATGCAGGTGCGTTGGCAAGAAAACAGCTCTTTGCAAGCCGAAGTACCAGCATGTGGTTTGGAGCTTGCAAATGTGCAGTTTTGAGCGGTGGCAGTCTTTTTTTTGTTTATTGTTTTCTGTCTTAAAGAAACAAATTGTCTGATGTGTCGTTGTTTTTTTACACTTGCACCTAACGGCTGCAAGTAGGTTCAGTGCCGCTTTTGCACTTCTTTATCCGAATAGCTGAAAACTGTCTGCGGCATTGAAACTTGTTGTTATAGGGCGTTTTTTATTTAAATATGTCAATAATTTCTTTATTTTCAGAATCCAATGCAAGTTCTTTAGCTGTTTTGCCATTTTTGTCTTTTGTTGTTAATCTTAAAAGAATTAGACCCCTTTCATCAACAGGCAATTTCAATAGTCTTTTAATTTCTTCAATATTTTCGACTTTTACAGCTTGAATAATTTTTTGTCCTGTCAATTCACCTAATTTAAAGGAATTGGCATACTCAAAGTCTCTATAAATTAAGTCGTCATTCATTTTTTCGCAATTTCAGATTCACATAAAACTGTAAACGATGGAAGATTAGCTTTTATATTTTGTGAATTATCAATATAAACACTCATACACAACAAAAAGCAGCTTTCAAACCAATAAAATAAAGAATGTTCCGTCGTAAAAATTTTAAAAATATCTGTACATTTGTCCTTTTCATAAAGCTCCGAATAACTTCCTTCAACACCATCCCAATTTGGATGAACAAATTCGCATAAATCCTCATAGAATTTATTTATTCCATTGTACTTTTTATCAAGCTTTTCAATATTTGTCATTATATTGATGGCACTCACATCGCTATCATATCTTGTACCTAATGAAATCTTTGTTATTAAATCATCAAAATCTTCAGTTAATTTATTTGATTGTAGAGACTTGTCAATAGCAGATGATATTCTATAAGTAACAGCAACATTCTCAAAAAGTGCGCGAATTAAAGTCAAAGATGGAATTATGTGATTGCTATTTATGAGCAAATAACTTGATTCACAAAAATCCAGCATTCTTAAATTCATAACTTCAATAAATGAATGAATCTTAAATGGAATTTTAGCTTTCCGAGAATACTCGAAATGCTCAATCCTATCATTTAATAATAATCGAATTTCCTCTATTTTCGTCTGAATTTCTGTCATTGCACTGTTTTTTAAAATGCCCTATAACTCGTTTATATCCTTACCAAAAGTACATATATCCACCCAATGTGGCTGGATAACCGTACCTTTTATTGCTGTTTATTTCTTTACATATTCATAGTAAGGATGATTTAATTCTTCGATGGCTTTCGTTTTAATTTGGTCATAACTTAGATTTTAGTTGTGAATAATGAAATGAAAATTTGACAGTTGTTAATCTCAATTTGTGTTCATGTGTTTATAGACTGGAATTTATTCTTCATTCATAACTCTCATAATCTTTCCACTTTTAATAATTTAAGAACTGACCTATTTCAAATTAAAGGTAATAACTCGTTTATAACCGCAATACAATAGCGTGTATCATGCCAAAATTGGCGGATAGGCGCAATTATGACGCTTTCTATTTTAAATTTCCCCCATTGGGAAAGGTTCTTTCGCTATTTATTGTCGGCTTGTTGCTGTCGGGCGGATGGGGTCAGGCAGGGTTAGTCGGCAAAACAGGTTAAAGAACTTGCAGGCAAGGTAATAAAAAGCTTTCTTATAACATATTGTTTCGTCTGATTTTTTTTTCACCGGCTTCTTGGGTGATAAACTGCCCTTCT
>JACCEE010314527.1_pt1 | contig 24439 bp, 26 predicted proteins | sample 7449931 | NCBI WGS metagenome assembly JACCEE01 (sample SAMN15323457, study PRJNA562643) | freshwater metagenome | isolation source: river surface water | place: USA:Blue River Watershed | collected 2017-08-19 | reverse complement strand
GTCCTACTGGCTTTGAGTCTAAAGATGGTCTATACAAGCCTCGAGAAGTTTTTGACGACACCGGCAAACTTCTTTATCAAATCTATCCTACTAAAAAGCCCGAATATAATGGCGGTGCGAAAATAAAAATTAACAGTCTGCTAGATAGTATTATGAATGATGAAAAATATTCAGTAGACTTAAACTTGGTCAACGAAGTTAAGCAGCTGGGATATTTTCCTTTAGTTCAAGAACGGCTGGAAACTTTCACCGGAGATCGTGCCAGAGAACTAGGCAGCTACAAAGATGAACTAAACAAAAGAGAAGTTAAGTGTAATAGTCTTTGCCAAAAAGACGGACACGAAATTTATGTCAACGCAGAAGGCATAGTTTATCCTTGCTGTTTTGTAGGAACACGTTACGATGCAAGACTGGTTAGTTTTGTTGATGACCAGTTGAAGATTGCATTTACCCCGTTTCGTGAAAGCCTGGACCTTAACATACAGAACATTGACTCAATTTTAAAATCCGGAATATTTGAAAAGATATTTGTAGATAGCTGGAGCAAGCCAGGTATCGAAAATGGAAAGATGGCCATATGTGCAGAAACCTGCGGTGGCAACAGCTGGTTTGACTTGCTATATATTAACAAAGATAAAACAAATGGATAATTTAGGAAGATATCGCGAAACAAAACTAGAATTGGACAAAGTTAGTCCAAGCATGTGTGCTGCCAAATGGAATCAGGTAACTGTTCATTTAGGCACAGGCATGACACATAGCTGTCACCATCCTCCGCCGCACAAGATTCCACTGAGCGAGATTGCCAGCAATCCTAGTGCATTGCATAATACCAATCATAAAAAATCCATGCGTAATCTCATGCTTAATGGACAGCGTCCAAAGGAATGTGATTATTGCTGGCGAGTAGAAGATGCACACATCAGTGAAACAGAAAATTCTGTGTTCAGTGACAGAATTACTAAGAGCTCTGAAACATGGGCACTGCCGCATATTCAAACATTAAAGAATACACCATGGGACGCTAACGTAAATCCCAAGTATATGGAAGTTAGCTTTGATGCTACCTGTAACTTTAAATGTGCATACTGCGGCCCCAGCTTTAGTTCTACATGGCGCCAGGAAATTGAACAACATGGCGCATATCAATTGGGCGATGGCGGGTTATATGATTTAGGTTGGCTAGAACGAACAGGTCAGCTGCCTATGCCTATTACCAAGCCTAATCCATACATCGATGCATTCTGGCAATGGTGGCCAGATGCTGCTAAAGATATCGAAGTATTTCGTATTACTGGCGGTGAGCCACTATTAAGTAAGCAGGTTTTCCGTGTGTTAGATTACCTGATTGATAATCCACAGCCGCAGATGGAGTTTAACATCAACTCTAACCTCTGTGTGCCAGACGCTAACTTTAATCAATTCATCGAAAAGATGCAGATAATTAAAGAAAAAGGCGCAGTCAAGGACTTTAAAGTTTATACCAGTAACGAAGCTCATGGACGTCAAGCTGAATATATTCGTTACGGCCTAGACTATGATAAGTGGTTAAAGAGTTGCCATCGTATTCTGTCAGAAATTCCTGATAGTAAGTTAACCATCATGGCTGCATATAATTTTCTAAGTCTGCCTAGCTTTAAACTTATGATGGACGATGTCATTGACATGAAGTGGAAATATACAGTTCAGCCTCATCGTAAGAATCCAGTTGGTCTCGATGTTCCTTACATCCGTTGGCCAGAGTTCCTTGCAGCATGGGTGGGAGACTTTAATAAACATTTACCTTATGTAGAAGATGCTGTTACACACATGTTTAGAAACATACATCAAATGTTCTGGCCTCCACTATGTGGCAAAGGATTCTTTGACTATGAAGTAAATAGATTCGAACGTCTTTACTACACTATCCGCGAAGAAATGATCAAAGTAGGTGAAGACAAACCTAGACTGGCAAAACTTCGCGGAGAGTTTGCAGAATACATATATCAATATGACCAACGCAAAGGTACAAACTTTACAGATGTGTTTCCAGAATACGGAGACTTCTATAACGAGTGTAAAGAATATTCAAGAAGATTCAATGAAGGCGAATTTAAAAAATGAGCGAAAAATTAATACAGTGGCGCGATAAAAATCTAAACAGCATCAGCAGAACATTTTGCGCTGCTAAATGGTATAATGCCAGCATCCATCTTGGACACGGCTATACCGGTAGCTGCCATTTGCCTTTGCCACATCCTGTAAACGTTGAACAAATAAAAACAAAACCCAACGCACTGCACAACACAGATCACAAAAAGCGTATGCGTAAGATGATGCTGGAAGGTGTAGCGCCAGCCGAATGTAGTTACTGCTGGAAAATCGAAGGCATTGGTCGTAATAATGTCAGTGATAGAATTTATAAGAGTCAAATTTACAGCGAAGCAGATATTGCTAAACTAAAGGATCTTCCATGGGATGCCGACGTAGGACTCAAGACGCTGGAAGTAAGTTTTGACCGTCAGTGTAATTTTGGTTGTAGTTATTGCAATGCCAGCTACAGCACCAGCTGGCAAGAAGACATTGACAAAAACGGTCCTTACCTAAACTTTGCTCCAGGTGGCGGCGGGGGCGCCTATCAAAGCGATGGCTCATGGGCCGAAGAACATGGTCGTCATCTAGACACCAATCCTTATGTAGAAGCGTTTTTACAGTGGTATCCAGAACTAACAGTAACTCTTGATGAACTGCGTATCACAGGCGGAGAGTCCACAGTCAGCCAAAACTTTTGGCGCTTTGTAGAAATAATGAAAAAGAATCCTGCCCCTAATATGCGTTTTGCAGTTAACAGTAACTTGGGCAGTGATAAAGGCATAGAGAAACTGATCGAAGCTACGCATCAGTTACCTATTAAAGAATTTGATTTATACACCAGTAATGAAAGTTTCGGTGCTCACGCTGAATATATTAGAGACGGTTTAAAATACGATGCATGGAGAGCTAACTTGGTTAAGTTCATTGAAAATGCTAACTTCCGTGCTGTGACTATCATGATGACTATTAACAGTCTCTGTTTGTTCAGTATTACTGAGTTCCTTGATGATATGAGTGAGCTTAAGGCCAAATACGCTCCATATAGACCAAACGTAGATTTTAATATTTTGCGCTGGCCCGGCTTTATGAGTCCATTGGCATTACCTGACGATATTAAACAAGAGTTACATGCTAAATTACAAGCCTGGTTTGATAAAAACCGTGACAGTAACTTATACGGCGATGGTGAAAAAGCACAAATTCAGCGTCTGCTAGATTATATCGAAGTAGTGAACAAAGGCCATGTTCATACTACCAATGACAAAGACTCTTTATATCATGACTTTAAGAGTTTCTTCACTCAGTATGATCGTAGGAGAGGAAAAGATTTTTGTGCCACTTTCCCCAGACTTGCCGAATGGTACAATAACATTCAATTGACACGAGAATATCCAGTTTCCCAGCATATTGTCAAAGGAAAGATACAGCACTTTGAAGAAGGCGTATATCAGTGGGAAGAGAATAAAAGTCTCTACGACAAATAAATGAAAAGATATTTTGCCTTTGGTTGCAGCTATACAAGTTATGATTGGTTAATGGTTCCTGATTTGATCGGCATCAACTTCGATCAATACTATAACTTTGGCTGTGCCGGAGCCTGTCACACATACATATTGAATCAGGTTGTTCAGGCCAACGAGTTATATAAGTTTAATCCCGCGACAGACTACATAACAGTTGGCACCACTGGATTCGGTAGATTCAGTAGAGTGGGCCCGCATGAAGATCACGCCAATTCTTTCAAATGGTTAGTTAACGGCGATATTTTTCCTGAATATCCAGCCCATCCCGAAAATGCTAGATTATGGGCAAGAGAATTCGAATCTTATCAATGGTCCGTATATAGATCCTTGTCTAGTTTAAAAACAATTAAATTGTTATTTGATTCACTGGGACTCAATTATAAGATGTATTCTTCTATATACAATCCTCATCTTATTAATATTGATTCTACTCCCCAGACTGAACAGACCGTTGATATGATACATCAGTTTAATTCTTTAATACAAACAGAAGAATCAGTAGATGAGTTTTTAGTAGACTATAATAGAAATAAAGGGATGAGAGGAATACCTGATCATCCTTGGATAGATGGACATCCATTGGTATGTGTTAGCTATGATTACTTAAAGAAATATTTTTCGGAATACGATACAGAACTAACGAAAGAATTAGTCAACAAACACACCGACTTGATGTATTCTATACCAACTCGACAAGAATACTCTGCACTCTTTGAAAGAGATTTTCTAAGAGTTTATAGAACCGACTACGATAAAATCAATTATATCAAACATCATCCTTATTATGTCAGACAAGCATAAACTGTATTTTTACTATGACTATGTTTTTCCTAACTTTATTCTGCCCAACGGGTTGAATAAAGAAATGGCCATTATAAATTATATTCATTCACAGTATAATAACAATGGCGGTGGCGATGCTTTCTTGGAAAGAGATGTCGGCCAGCCAGGAAGTTTAATAACACAAATATTTGGAGAGCATCTGGGACATTGGCCTAACAGTCTGCGTCACGGTGGTCCTCATTTTAAATATGAATGCTATAACGATCTTATTGACATTACAGAAGAAAGTATTCACTTAGGCAGATATCGTCATAAAAAATACATCTACCCTATTAAAGTAAGTCCGCATATAAATGACTTTCTAGGATTAACATGGCCAGGGCAAAAGATACTGGGAGATAGTTTTTGGAAGAATATCAGTGAGCAGGCTTTAACTGATATCAGAGAAGGAAATGCTATATTGTTTTTAGATTGGGCACAAGAAAATCATTTAAACTATGCTCAACTAATGCGATTCAATGATCTAATAGAAGAAGCTAAACTTCCTGCTGAAAACGTAATACTGGCTCATAACGGATTTAACCTACAAGAAGAATATGAAAGAATCTTTCCAGTAGAAAAACGCAGACTCACTGTAAAGAATTGGCCATTTCTAATGTTTCATAACTCTTGGTACTTTAACAAATTCAGAAAGTTCATAGTAAGCGAAAAAGATTTTAAGGAATCTAAATCAAAAAAAAGAGACCATCATTTCTTATTAAGAATACGACGAACACGATCATACAGAATTGCCCTGTTGTATAAGTTGGCCAGCGACAATTTATTAGATCGCGGAGACTGGAGTATGCTAGATGCAGGCCTTAGCGAACAAAATGGTTTCAAGATGGCCCAGGAATTTATGTTAGGATGCGATGAAGAAGCAGTTAAAAAATTGCACTGGAAATTCCCGCACAAACTAAAGAGCGAGCCAGAATCTAGTTTCTTTACAGTATCAGGTTGGGGAGATACCGATTCTACTCATAGCCTTACAAGCTATTTTGATATAACAACAGAAACTTATATGGAAGGCACTTACAAATCTTTTACCGAAAAGGTCTGTAAACCTTTAATGAATTTCCAACCTTTTGTATTAATCAGTTTCTGCGGAGCACTCAAACTCCTAAGGCAGTTGGGATTCAAAACATTCTCTGGATTTATAGACGAAAGCTACGACAACGAACCTGATCATGTTTTACGTCTTAGCAAGGCCTATAAAGAAATTGAAAAGCTAGCAAGGATGTCTAAGGATCAAATACACGATTGGTATTGGCAAATGGAAGACATACTCATACATAATCATAAAACAATGTTAGACTTTCACAAGACTGACAAGTATAATTTAGACTTAATCAAATATTTAGAAAATAGAATAAGCGATGTATAAGTTACCTTTTTTATATGATTATGTTTTTGCTAACATGGTCTTGCCCAATGCATTAAGCCCCGAGCTGGCCATGATGAGTTACATGAATACTCAGTATACTAACCGTCATAAATCAACTGATTTCCTAGAATCACAGTTTGGCTATACTGATCAAACTTTGGCAGGTTATATATTTGATAATGGCCTTGGACTACACCCTAATAGCGTAAGCGGCAGCAACATATTTTCTCACTGCTACTTTGATTACCTAACCTGCGAAGAAGATAGTTTATTCTACGGTAAAAAGAAGTATAACAAATACATATACCCTATTCGAATTAACGCCTATATAGATACTTTTGTAGGCAATGGCTATGCAGGACAAAAGATAAACGGCGAATATTTTTGGAAGAACATGAGTGCGGAAGCTCTTAAGGACGCACAAGAAGGCAGAGCTATAATACTTCTTGACTATGGACAAGAAAATTATATGCACAAAGAAACAATAGAGGCGTTTCATGCCTGCTTAGAAAAAGCTGGCATTCCTGGAAACAATATTATTTTTGCCATTAACAGTTTCAATGCTGAACAGGTATATGATCAGTGGTTCCCTGGCCCCGAAAAGAGATTTGAAATGCACAGCTGGCCCTTTGTTGCTGCCAATGTTTCTTATCATTATAATGTATTTCCGCATCAGCGTGTCACATTAGATCAGTTTAACAGTCTGCGTAATACTGTTAGGAAAAATCATTTCTTATTTCCAGTAAGAAGGCCCAGAGATCACAGAGTGGCAATGCTTTTTGGTTTAGCATCTGGCGGCGTATTAGAAAAGTCAGATTGGAGTTGCCTAACACCATTCGATTATAACGAACACGTCATCGGTCAATTAGAAGAAAAATACAATACATTCTATATTAGAGATAAAATCAAACAAGTTTGCGGTCAGCTACCTAAAACGCTAACAACAGAGTCAGATAGAAATTATACAGATTACGGTCCTTGGAGCGATAATAATCCCAATGCATATATGAATAGTTATTTTTATATCTGCACAGAAACATATACTGAAGGACCTTTCAGAAGTTTAACTGAAAAAGTTTTCAAACCTATAGTTAACATGCAGCCGTTTTTTATGGTTGCTTATCCTGGTGCTCTTGCTTTACTAAGAGAGTTGGGATTTAAAACATTCGAGCCTTTCATTGACGAAAGCTATGATGTAGAGTCTGATACTGTTAAAAGAATATCAATGGTGATTAACGAAATACAAAAATTAGCAGCCATGGATATTAATCAGCTACACGACTTATACTGGAAAATGGAAGACATTTTAGTTCATAATTATAATCACTTCTTGGAATATTATAAGAACGACACCAAAGGCAGAAAGTTTATCGAATACTTACATTCAAGGATATCACAGTGACATATAAAGATAAAAAGTGGGACCAATTTGACGTTGGTTATTTAAAGAAATTTGGAGATCAAGTGCCCGTATATTCTCCTAGTGTTTATAGAGAATATCGAGGAGAAATTTTTACTACCTTTCACAGCACTGCTCATCCTGTTATGAATCTTTTACCAGAACAGGTAAACATACATGGCAGATTTAGTAAAAGCTATAAAGGTGTTCTTAGAGGTCTGCACTATGACCACAAAACATGGAAATTGGTTCAGGCTCTTGTGGGAGAAATATACCTTGTGGTCTTAGATGTTAGAGAAAATAGTCCTACCTTCGGACTATGGGAAAGTTATATTATCAGCGAAAAGACAAGGGATCAAGTGTTAGTTCCTCGAGGATTCGCTAACGGACATTTCGCACTGACAGACTGTGTGTTCCATTATAATCTATTTTACGAAGGTGCCTATGTAGATGAAAATCAACAGGGCGTAATACGCTGGAACGATAATAGGTTTAACATTGAATGGCCCACAGACAGTCCTATTTTGCAGGCTAGAGATAGGTGATCCATCTATAAATATAGATCAATGAGGAAAGACATGATTAAAAATTTAGAACAATATAATGTTGTTAGAGAAGCAGAATATACCAAAGAAGATTTAATAGCCTTTGAAGAGTTAATTGTAAAACATTGGGAAGATGCAAAGATTCGTGGTCCTGTTCATTTGTCAAACGGAAACGAAGAACAGCTAATTGAAATTTTCAAACGTATTAAACCCACAGACTGGGTCTTCAGCACGTGGCGCAGTCATTATCATGCCATGCTAAAAGGCGTAGATTTAAAATGGCTAGAAGATATGATTCTTGCAGGTAAAAGTATTACTATCTGCGGCATGGATCAAAAATTCTACAGCAGTGCTATTGTTACCGCAACATTGCCTATTGCGCTAGGTGTAGCACAGGGCATAAAGCGATCTGGCAGCGATGATAAGGTTTGGGTTTTTGTTGGTGACATGAGTTTCGAAAGCGGTATCTTCTACGAAGTTCATAAGTATGCAAGAAACTTTGATTTGCCTTTATACTTTGTTGTAGAAGACAACGGCATTTCAACATATACACCAACAGAAGCAACATGGAATGTTAAGAGAGATATTCCCAGTGATGTAATTCACTATAATTATAAGTCAAAGTATCCTCATTATGGTTCAGGCAAGTGGATTGCATTTTAAATTAGTATATTCAAGGTTCGGTAGTCATGAGCATTTAACATGCCCTATGCCTAATGCTAATCATTTTTCTTGGAATAACTATCTTGAACAGATGTTGCAGGAGCGAGGCGAATCAGTCATACTAGGGCAGTTTAGATTTAATATACCTGAACTTTCTGATTCTTATCAACGGCCTGGCGGTAACAATCTTTTTAGACACAGTAACTTTTTTGGCTATTTTATAAAGAATAATAGTATGCAGCAAAACTGCGTTTCTATACAGCAAGCCAAAGAAGAAATAGCTGCTGGTACCGATGTTATCTATTTGTTTCCTATAGAAATAGAATGGGGCAATTTAAAATATATTGCAGAAGATGGTCTCTTTATTAAAGACCATCTTGGCAATCAATATGAATATAAGCTAACAGATGTTATAACGCCCGAATTGGTTGAACTTGCACAGACAGGTAAACTAATGATTGTTATAACAAACATAGTAGACCCTGCTGAATCTACTATGTATTACGATGTGGTTGATAGTCGCTTAGAAAAATTAGGCGTTCCTACTAAGCAAGTAGTTTGGCTCAACGGACATATTCCGCCCAATGCATTTACTCCTGACAGAAAATCTCAGTCAATATATCTAGACAGCATACTAAGTCTTGCACAAGCAGCCGAGAATTATTTAAGATATCCTTGTGTGACTTCAATGAATTATCTAAGTGATTTAGTAAGACCTGAAGACTTAGACATAACCAAAAAGAGAACCAAACGATTTCTCTGCTTCAATAGGTCAATGAATCGTCCTTACAGGATGGCCATGGCCTATATGGCATTAAAGAACAACCTCTTAGATGACAGTATCTTTAGTTTTGTTACTAACTTAACAGTAAATCACATGGAAGAATTCTTAGCACCATACATGGAAGCTGATGATAATCTTCGGGACTATATTTCAAAAATTGTCGATCTTGTTCCCTACGAGATTGATACACAGCACTTAACAGACGAACAAAAACAAAGTTTTGCAACTGTAGATAACAACAGAAAAGACCTGTACGAAAATACCTATATTCATATTGTTACAGAAACAAGAATGGGCAGTGAGCCCAGCTGCTTTATCAGTGAAAAAACATGGCGTCCCATTTTAAACCTTCAACCGTTTTTATATTTCGGTGGTTATAAAGCCTTGGAAAAATTAAAAGAATTGGGTTTCAAAACATTTGATAATATCATTGACGAAAGCTACGACAACGAACTAGATCCAATTAAACGATTTAAGATGGTACAGGCAGAGGTAATCAGGTTTAAAAACATGAGCATGGATGACATACATAAATTATACTATAGCGTCCAGGATAGATTAATTCATAACCAAAAGTTAATCAGCACGTTTTTAGATTTTGATCCGTTGAAAGAGTTAAACAAGTTACGACATGCAATATGATCTAAGCATTTTAGGATTTATGCCAGAATCTGAGTTAAAGATTTTAACCAGACTGGCAAAGCTGTTTGTACCTAAAGAAAACGGAGTAATCGTTGAAGTCGGTAGCTTTTGCGGCCGTAGTGCAGTATGCTGGGCAAAAACAGTTGACCCCTCAACTACAATCTATGCCTACGATCGTTTTTCCGAAGGCGATCCGTATAATGGCGATATTATCAACGTTAAAGAAGAATTTATAAAAAACACAAAAAGTTATCAGAATGTAATACCTATACAGGGTTTCTGTCCTGAAACCAGTAGATATACAGATCCTAGAAAGATTGATATATTTTTCCTAGATTCTATGCACATGAATCCCAACGACCTTCACGTGCTATTACATTTCATACCACATGTTAAGCCTGGAGGCTTACTAGCAGGCCACGATTATACCAAAGACTGGCCTGATGTTATTTTTAATGTTCGCTTCTTGGAAGAACTCACGGGTGTAAAAGCAACAATAGAGGAATCGGTTTGGTATTTGCAAATACCACCAAATTTTAAATTATGGAACTAACAAATAAAACAGTATTGATTACAGGTGCCGGCGGACTAGTCGGTATACCTACAGTAGAAAAATGCCTATTAGAAGGCGCCAGCAAAGTCATAGCCGTTGATATTAGAATTACTAATAAACTAGAAGAACTTAAAAACAAGTTCGGCGACAGACTAAGCCTTGAAAAAATTGATCTAACTTATTTAGATCAATGTGAAAGCCTGTTCAAAGATAGAGCAGTAGACATTGTTCTACACATTGCCGGAGTTAAAGGCAGTCCTGCTCGTGCAGCAAAACAACCCGCCGATTATCTATTTCCCATGTTGATGTTTAACACTAACATCATCAAGGCAGCACACGATGCTCGTGTGGGATGGTTTGTATATATGAGCAGCGTGGGTGTCTACAGCCCTAGCGATGTAATGCGTGAAGATGATGTGTGGTCTACGATGCCTGGAAAAAATGACTGGTATCCCGGTTGGACCAAACGTGTAGGCGAACTTAGTCTAGAAGCACTGAGCATTCAATACGGCTGGAACAACTGGACAGTAATTCGTCCTGCTAACATCTACGGACTCTACGACAACTTTAGCCCCGAAGCAACAGTTATCGGTTCTAATACTTGGAAAGTATTCAACGTAGACGGCGACGAAATTGTCTGCTGGGGTGATGGTAGTCCTAAACGAGACTTTGTGTTCAGTGAGGATGTCGCACAATCAGCCATTGATGCAGTTAAAAAAGAAGTTAATGATGTAATTAACTTCGGTAGTGCAACTGCAACCAGTATCAAAGACACCATTGAAACTATTGTTGCAGAGTATTCTAGCTTAACTGGCAAAACAAAGAAAATTGTTTGGGATACAACTAAGCCCAATGGAGATATGATTCGTCGTTTAGATCCTGAAAAGCAGATCAAATACGGAATACTTCCTAAGACCAGCCTCAAGGACGGCATACGTAAAACGCTAGAATACTACAAGCAGACATTATAATTTAACCAAAAATACTGTTACCAGCACTAATACATAAGTATTAGTATATTGGTAATGGTAATATGGTTAATTATGATGATCTAGTCGGCAAAGGATACTACTACGGACATGTTCAAGAAATTTTCAAGGACATGTCCGTATTTTACGACTTTGAACAAGAAGCAAAAATACTTACAGCTACAAAAGACCGAAACTGTGCCTATGTCAGTGACATAAAAGGTCACCTCTCTATGTATTATTCCCGCAGTATACCTTACAATAAAGTTTGGGTTCGCAGGGAAACTGTAAAGAAGAAAAATCTGGCAGTATCTCAACAGTGGTGGACTTATTCATTGAGAGGAACTACGAACGCAGATATACTAGCTAGATTCAAGTCAGCGATCACTGATTATATGATTTCTATATATGGACATTTAGGCTTGTCTGATAGAAACATTGCACACGGTGATAATGTTACTGTGTACGAAAACGGTGATTACAGTGAGATGCATAACGATGGCAGGAATGTTGGCAGATATGCTGTGATAATAATTTACTTTGGCGAAGATTACAACGACAACGGCGGAGAATTTATCGTCGACGACGGAGTGATCATAAAGCCCGTTAGAGGTAATTTTGTTATGCTGGATTTTACTCAAAACAATCCAGCCCATGGAGTTATGCCAGTGACTGGCAATTTCAAAAGATTGTCCTATTTAGATTTTATTGCAAATCTTGACATGCAGTAATTGACTAAAAATAATATATAATACTAGCACAGAATAACTAATAGGACTAAAAATGGACAAAAATTCTCGCATCTTAATCACAGGCGGATCTGGCCTGGTTGGACAAAATCTAACAAACAGATTAGTAGAACAAGGTTACTCAAACGTCAGAGTGCATTTACACACAAGACAGCCAAGAGTAAAACATGATTCTGTAGAGTATGTAAGTGGAAACTTAATGGACTATCAAGAATGTCTACGTGTTACCAAAGACTGTGACGTTGTAATTCATGCAGCAGCCAGCACTAGTAATGCAGTAGACACAGTGCAAGATCCTTTAGCCCACGTTACACCTAACGTTGCTATGAACAACTTCTTGATCGATAGCGCCTATAGGAATAAAGTCAGTAAGTATATCTTCATTAGCAGCAACACAGTTTATCCTCCAAAAGGCGACGAACCTGTTAAAGAAACAGATTTCTTATTTGATGAACCATATCCTGTTTACTTTCCAGTAGGCTGGATGAAGCGTTACGCAGAAGTTCAATGCGAATTATATTCTAAGTATCTACCAAACAAGATGCTGACCGTAGTAATTCGTCCTGCTAACTTATACGGACCTCATGACAAGTTTGACTTTGGCAAGTGTCACGTTACTCCTGCTACAATTCGTAAAGTAGCAGACAACTTGAATCCAATTCAAATTTGGGGAGATGGCAGCGAACTACGCGACTTGCTATACATCGACGATTTTATTGAAGCATTACAGCTGGTAATTGAAAAACAAGAAACACACGATACGTTTAACATCGGCTCAAATACTGTTTATAGTGTTAATGAAGTTATGAACAAGATGCGAGCATTGGTTAATAACACAAACCCAATTGAGTATGTCAGCGGCAAGCCCAGCATGATTCCTGTTCGTAAAATTGACAGCACTAAAATTATGTCAGCACTAGGTTGGGCTCCTAATGTTTCTATAGAAGACGGTCTGAAGAGAACCTACGATTGGTATTTGGCCAATAAGGCAGAATTTAATAAATGAAAATTTTAATTACAGGCGGCGCCGGCTATCTCGGTAGCACACTGGCAGAACATTTGATATTCAAAGGACATAGTGTAACTGTTCTGGATAATCTTATGTATAAGCAATTAAGTTTGCTGCATCTTTTCAAGCAGCCAAAATTTAACTTTATACTAGGAGATGTCCGAGATACTAAATTACTGGAAGAGCAAGTTGCCCTTGCGGATGTTGTTATACCTTTAGCAGCTATCGTAGGCATGCCTGCCTGTAAGGCCAATCCTGATCTAACTGTTCAAGTTAACTATGAACAGATTAAAAATATTGTAGATGTTCTGCGTGATGATCAGATGTTGATCTTACCTAACACTAACAGTCAGTATGGCAGCAGTGAAAACATCATTACCGAGGAAAGTCCTTTTAAACCTTTAAGTCTTTATGCACAGACCAAGTGCGATGCTGAAGAATATGTTTTACAAAAAGGCAACGGAGTAATACTAAGATTAGCCACAGTTTTTGGCGTCAGTCCCAGAATGCGTCAAGACCTGCTGGTCAATGACTTCGTTTACAAAGCAGTAACAGACGGATATATGGTATTGTTTGAAGCTAACTTTAAGCGTAATTATATTCACGTTCAGGATATTGCTCGCACATTTGAATTCATGATTAATAATTATGATCGTTGTGCAGGACAAGTTTATAACGTCGGTCTAAGTTCAGCCAACCTAAGTAAACTAGAACTGGCAGAAAAAATTAAAGAACATATCCCCAGTCTTGTAATTAAACAAGACGAGTTTAAACAAGACTTTGATAAACGCAATTATATTGTTTCTAACGCTAAGTTAGAAAGTTTGGGTTGGAGCCCAATGTTTGATTTGGACTACGGTATCAAACAACTGATCAGTGCCTATCAAATGACTATTCCTTTTAATAATAGGAACTTTACAAATCTATGACTGAGAGAAAATACTTGCATACACTAGGCGACTTGGTAGATCGTTTAAGCATTGTGCAGCTTAAAGAAGTTTTTATACCAGAATTTAAACAAGAATATGCACAAGAGATTGCGGACATTGTTCATGATATTCAACTAATATTGAATGAAGGCGACGTTAAGCTAACAGCAGATGTTATTCGTGCTGTTGTTGTAGTCAGTCAAATGAACCTGCATATTTGGCACAACGAAAGTAACTACCGCCGTGGTATCAAAGATGGCAATAATCTAGAACTCACACACGGTCTAAACGGAATCAGAAATACTGCTAAGAATGTTATTCAAGAAAGCGTGGGCGGACGCAAAGACTACAAAGTTGATTGTCTTGCCGCTGACTTTAAAGACTGGGAAATTAGTTGGCCTGAAGACACCGGACGTAAGTAAATGATCGCTAAAAAGAATTCTCGAGTAGTTAAAGGATTGCTGTTCGCCGGCTGTAGCTTTACATGGGGACAAGGACTGTATTACTACAGTAGCTTGCCTACACTCAAGGAGCCCCCGCCAGATTGTTATTATCCAGAATTAGTTACCGCAGCCCACAAGCGTTTTATGGAATCTGTTAGATTTCCTAGATTGGTCGCTAAACATTTTAATACCTGGGAAGTAGTCCATCCATGGAACGGCGGATCTAATCTAAGTGCCATTAGATGGTGGAGTAGTTCGTTTGAAGAAACTCCTCCTGGTCCGGATGTTACAATCAAAGAATATAACTACTCAGAATTCAGCCATGTGTTTTTTCAGCTTACACAATGGCACAGGGACAATATTGATATCGAGATCGACGGAAACAAACACAGTGTTCCTATGAATATTGTATTAGGAGGACCTGGCAACGAAGAATGGCCTGAAAGGTTTGCTCGTTGGTTAAAGCAACAGAATCTAACTTGGGAACAGTGGGTGCAAAAATACATAGATGAAAACATTGCCCGAGTTAAAAAATTCCTGCAGAAATTCGAAGCCAATGGCGTTAAGGCAGTCTTAATAATCTGGCCCGAAAAATATAATCATGAAGCTGTGGGCGACGAGTATATGTCTAGAATAAATCGTGATTCGTGGCTCAAGCAACGATTAATGAAAATTAATTACAGTGGTAATACTTACAATTCTATGGAAGCTCTAATGACAGCTCATCCGGAAATGATGATTAAGTATGATCATGAAAACTTCGTCGACACACCCAAAGACCATCATCCCAGCCTAGGCTGTCATAGAGTCATGGCAGATAACATCATTAATCTACTAACCAAGCAGGGATATAAATGAAATATCTAATTACCAGTGGTTGTAGCTTTAGTCATCATTGGACGCATCGGGGCGCTCCAGATGGATGGATTGAGATACTTGAGAAAAAGTTACGTGAACAACACCCTGATCTAATAGCACTTCATGTTGGCCATAATGGCCATGGGCAAGAAATGATTCAGAAAAAAGTAACTCTTACTGTAATGGAGTTACTGCAACAAGGTGTAGCAGCCAGCGATATAATGGCAGTGGTAATGTGGAGCGGTACCTTTAGGAAATCTTGGTACATAGATAACAGAACGGTTATCCATGAAATCACAAAAAATATGATACATTATCAGGGTGGTATGGATCCTATGTTCTTAGACCTTAAGAACAATGTAGGGGAAAATCCTGATCATTTTTACACTAAAAGCGGAGATCGTTTTCCTTATAACCCTGACGGCGGGTGGTATTCCACAGTAAACGGTAGCGACTGCCAAATGGCCTTTGTTCAACAACATTATATGTTAGATGGCTGGCATGGCGGTGGTGTAGGCAAAGTTCACAGCAGTTTAGAGAACATGATATTCCTGCAGAATTTCTGTAAGAACAAGGGTGTAAGGTTGATCAATCAATTCTTTATGGATCATGTCTATCAAGATATCAAACAGCACAAACATCATCAGATCATCAATTATTTGTATTCACAGTTTGATTGGGACAATACAATAACAGAAGGCATGTTTGAAACTGTTCATGAACTGCTGAATATACCTAGACATAAAGTATGCGAAATAGGTCACCCTGAAAGAATTAGATTAACAGGCGACACAGACTATTTTAGAAAAGACGGCTTCCATCCAGGTACTGCTGGAGCTCAATATTGGTGCGATAAAGTCCTGTATCCTTTTTTAAGATCTAAAGGCCTAATGTGAAAAATCGCAGTGACAAAATTACAAAAGGAATCGCCTTTGCTGGCTGTAGTTTCACTTGGGGACAAGGACTTTGGTATTACAGCAACTTATCTAGTTTGGTAGAACAACCATTAAATGAATACCATGCCAATGATGTTCATTTTAGTCATAGAAAATATGCACATAAAAAAAGATTTGCCAGATTAGTTGCTGATCATTTCGATACATTTGAAATAGCCCGATACGAAAACGGCGGCAGTTTAGATGCCATTCTGCATTATTGGCGAGATGTTGCATTTAATAAAGAATCTAATAGATTAATCGGCAGCGAGCAACTACCCTCATACAGAGCTTTTGATAGCGCAGATATCGAATACTTTGTCCTACAATGCACTTCTTATCTACGAACAGATACTACTATCGAAGTAAGAGGCAAGACGATAGGACCGATTCAATTATGGAATCTGCTCGAAAACCATAAAGAAGACTTGAAAAATTATCTAGATGATAATAAAATGACATTAGATGATTTTTTAAAAACATGCCGAAGTAATGATGTTCGGGCCTATAAAGAATTATTAATTTATTTAGAAAATCTAGGTATCAAAACTGTAATAATGACGTGGCCGGAACAGCTAGTTCACGACATTGGTAGCGATCTCTGGCTAAACCAACGAATGATCAGATTTGACTACGTTGGTACAACATACAACAGTATAGAAAAATTAATAGAAAATAATTCCGGGATGACTATCGATACCGATTTTCAAAATTTTGAAATCCCTCCAACGGATAATCATCCTTCGATGCTATGCCATAGGATTATTGCAGCAAGTATAATTAATAAAATAAAGGAAATGAAAAATGACAGGTCCACAACTGACCCCATATAAAGATGCATTAACAGAAGCCATGACGTTTCTTGGCGATAAAGATGACACAGTATTCATCGGTCAACAGATTGTTTACGCAGGCAATCCCATGAGCACTACACTGGGCAACGTGTCCAAAGACAAAATGATTGAACTTCCAGTAATGGAAGAAACTCAAATGGGTATGAGCCTGGGTTTGGCTATGACGGGCAAAACAGTTATTACTTTTTATCCTCGTTGGGACTTTATCATTCTTGCTGCCAATCAGCTAATCAATCACGTGGATAAATTTGAACTAATGACCGGCAGCAAGGTTAATTTAATTGTTAGACTAGGTAAAGGCAGCGACAAGCCATTGGATCCTGGGCACCAGCACAAGGGCAATTACTTCGAAGAATTTAAGAGTATGTGTCCACACATTAAATTTCATAACCTATTAAACAAAGATGATATCCTATCTACATATAAAACTGCCTACGAAGAAGGCGGCGTTCATGTCATTGTAGAATATCCAGAATTGTATTACGTTAACTAAGATGTTTCTATATGCCAATGGGGATAGTTTTGTAGAAGGCTGCGAGTTGGGTGATTTTTTATTACCCGACTACCCAGGCGCAAGAAATTTTAACAGCCCTAATGATCCCGAAGTTAGGCAGTGGTTTAATAATATACATGTCATGGAAACAGCGGCATGGTCGACACGCAAAGATCTGTTGCCAAAAATACAATGCGAAGAAAAGCAAAGAAACTTTGTTGCTAAACTTGCAGGTCACTTAAACGTTGATTTTTTAAATTCGGCCTTAGGAGGATCTGGTATAGATAGAATTGCCAGAACCACTATTGCTGACCTAATTGAACTAAAGAAAACAAAGACCGATATTATAGCGGTGATAGGCACAGCAGAGCCAATAAGATTAGAATTGCCCTGTGCAGATTCGGCACTGCCTCCATGGAGAATGTTTCATCCAGGAAATCCGATAACTGTATCTCCTTTTAGTGAAGTGACAAATTATTACTACATGAATGTCAGCAACTATCACAGGATAATGTTCTTATTAAAGAATGTTGTTCTTATTCAGGACTTCTGCAGAGCCAATGAAATTAAGTTAATATGGGTTTCAGGAAACAGTGTAATCCTTGACGACTATCCTGTGGAAGAACAGTATGCAAATGAAAAAGACATTTGTCAATTATTAGACTACACCAAATTCAGACCGCCCGTAAGCATGAAAGATATAGCCAGAGATATTAATTATAATACTATTCTTCCGGGCTATCATTTCAGCGAAGTAGTTCACGAAGAAACGGCAAGACAGCTAGCAGAATTAATATGACATACAAAGGCTATGAATTTTTCTATGTAAACGGCAGCAGTCACACCAAAGGTGGCGGCTTTGAAACTGCTGAACAACGAGCATGGACCTGGGAGTTGATGGCTCCTTACTACAAAGAGCATTACGGAGTAGAATGGCAAAGCTGTGATGAAGTCAATTGGGGCAACAGACTGTCGGAGTTATTGGGCATACCCTGTCATAATCATGCCATGCAAGGCGGTGGCCTGGATCGTGTTATTAGAAAAACCTACGAGTTCATCGAACGTAATTGGGAAGATAGACATAAGTTTTTCATTATATTAGAAACGCCCGATCCCAGTAGAGTAGATGTATACTATAATCCATGGCAGCAGTTCTTTTTGTTAAACGATGATCATGAAACTGGATTCAAGTATGCTACAACAAATTATTTTCCCGAGCCTGATGGTGTAGAACAATTACAAGAAGAATTCAGGCATTATTATAATACATTTCATAATAGAATAGAACATTTCAAAGCCAACGAAAGAAACCTTACTGGCCTATATTCGTTTTGCAAACGTGCCAATATCCCAATTAAAATAATGCAGGGCGACAGATCTTACTATGCAAAATACTATGACAGTTCAGATATTATAAGTCCTCCAGACAACAGTATGAATCTAATAGATTGGTGCATACAAAACAAAAAGCAGATCAAACACGAAACTAATTTTAATGTAATTGACGGCCACCCGGGTTATTTTGCACACATCGAATATGCTCAACTTCTTAAACAGTGGTTAGATGTAAACTTATAAATAATCTGCAAGGAGTCTATATGGAAAATCAAGAACCAACACAAGAACAGGAACCTAGACCTGTAGTAGAAGAAAAGCAAAAGACACCCGAAGAACTCGAGTGGGAAGAACAATTAAAAAAGCGTTTAGAAGAACTGCGTAAAAGAGATCCGTTTATATACAAATGAATATCTGGGGAATCAGTGCCAACAGTCATGATGCTGCTGTCAGCGTTTGGCATGACAAAGAATTAAAATTTGCAGCACACAGCGAACGATACAGCGGCGTTAAAAATGACGGCGATCTTTGCCCGGGCATACTAGAAGAAGCCTACACATTCGGTCAACCAGATCTTGTTATTTGGTATGAAAATCCCAAGCTAAAAACTGCACGCCAGTTTTATGCTGGCCAAGGCGACAGAACAGAGGAAAATAATGTTGAGGCTTATCTTGCCCGCTATAATATTAATGCTCCTATCTTCTACGGAGAACATCATAAGAGTCATGCAGCCGCAGGTTACTATACCAGCGGTTTTGCAGATGCAACTGTAGTTGTTATCGACAGTATCGGCGAGTTTGAAACACTGACAGTATGGCAAGGCCTGGGCAATGACCTTAGACGTGTATACACACAGAGTTATCCAGATAGTGTGGGTCTTTGGTTTAGTGCTATGACACAGCGTATAGGCCTAAAGCCCAACGAAGAAGAATATATTCTAATGGGCATGGCTGCGTATGGTGATGCCGACAAATACAAAGCAGCTATATACGAAGATTTCTTTGCCAGCATTAATGGTCCAGAGATTAAGTTTCGCCGTAATCTACATAGAGGCTGTCCAGATTGGCGTTTGGACCTTATAAGTCAACAAGATACCTTCGACATTGCCGCAGCTACGCAGGCCATCTACGAAGAACTACTACAAGGTATTAGTCGTTGGGCAAGAAAAACTCTACCCAGTAAAAATATTGTGCTGATGGGCGGCTGTGCTCTTAACTGTGTAGCCAACAGCACAATAACAGGTGATTGGGAACGTGTATGGATTATGCCTAATCCAGGTGATGCAGGCAGCAGTGTTGGCGCAGTCTGTGCCTATTTCGGCGAACAAGTTGCTTGGCCTGGTGCTTACTTAGGCACTAACATGGGCAATGACTATCCCGTAGAGGAAACCATTGATGCTCTCAATACTAAAAAGATTGTGGGCGTGGCCACTGGACAAGCAGAGTTTGGGCCGCGTGCCTTGGGACATAGAAGTCTATTAGCTGACCCAAGAGGCTCTGAAATCAAAGACACAGTTAACGCAATCAAACGAAGACAAAAGTTTAGACCCTTTGCACCTGCAATCCTAGAAGAATATGTGCATGAATATTTTGACATGCCTCAAGGTATAACCGCCAGCCCTTATATGCAGTTTGTGGCCAAGTGTAAGAAGCCCGATGAGTTTCCTGCTATCATTCATGCAGACGGAACAAGTCGCGTCCAAACAGTCAGTAAAAACGACAGCCCTGGCTTCCGTAAATTATTAGAAGATTGGCATAGTCTAACTGGTTGTCCTATGTTGTTGAATACTAGCTTAAACATCAAAGGCATGCCAATGGTGAACAATCTGGCTGACGCAAAGGCATTTACAGAAAGATATAATGTTTCTGTGTTGTCATGAGCACCCTGATTCAACAAGTTTTACTGGGCCAGGGGCATTTAGCTCATAGAAGAGAAGATTATGATACTGTCTTTTTAAAAGATATAGCTATCCCATCAGTCAAGCGTTATGCAGAAAAGTATGGATATGATCATAAGTTAATTGATGGCGAGCTGACACACTCGTTATCGTTGTTACCCCGAAATAATATATTTGATAGAATGCCTATGGCATTTGAAAAGTATATGCATTTAGACACTGAATATGATAATATTCTATTACTAGATTCTGATGTATTTGTCACAGATTCTGCTCCGGCATTGCCAATCACAAATGGAGTATTCGGCGCCGAGCCAGCTTGGAACATTGATAGCCGCCTCAAAAACTGGAAAAATAGACCTATTCTTTTTAATGCAGGTTTCATTTTGTTTGAGAAGAATGTTGCAAAATCATTTGGAAGGTATGTTAAAACACAGGTTGAAAATTGGCAATCAATTGATAAGTTTGCAAGAGGTGATTATCATGACGAAGAAATTTTGTCAGAATTCCTCGATGAAAACCAACATATTCCATTTGAATATATTGGTAACACTTGGAATTATACAGGTGTCAATTGGCATAATGACATTCCTGAAAAATATATGTATCATTTCGCCGGGCCAAGGAAACATTCGAGATACCGTCGTTTATCATGAGTAAAAAAGTTAAATACTCATATAATGCTGGACGTTTTCTTTTTAAGTTACAATGAACCCTACGCAGACGAGCACTATGAGTTGCTGTTAAAGAAAGCACCTCATGCTCGTCGTGTCAACGGAGTTAAAGGATTCACTGAAGCACATCAAGAATGTGCTCGCCGAAGTCTCACCAACAACTTTTACGTAGTTGACAGCGATGCTGTAATTGTCGACGACTTTGATTTTTACTTTACTCCTAGCAAATACAATACATGGTGGGGCATACCCGAAAGCGAATGTCTTTGCTTATGGACCAGTGTGAATCCCATCAATGATTTAAAATATGGACACGGTGGAGTTAAACTCTTACCAAAACAAAAATTATTAACTAAGAATCCTAACACAGTAGACTTTACTACAGGATTTGGATTGAGCATTAAGTTTTTTGATCAAGTCAGTAACATTACAAAATTTAACTATGACGAATTCAACACCTGGCGCAGTGCGTTTAGAGAATGCTCTAAACTAGAAACAAATTTGACAAACGAAGAACTTCGACATAAATTAAACTATGACGAAGATCAAATTTCGCAATTTATTAAAGAAACTAAAGCTAGATTAAAAGTATGGACTACTAAAGGTAAAGATAAACCTTTTGGACAGTATGCCATAGAAGGTGCAAGAGCAGGCAAGTCTTATGGAGATCAACACCGAGATGATTCTGCTGCACTGAAATTGATTAACGACATCGAATGGATGAAAAATGAGTTTATTAAATTCTATAAACAGCAATGACATTTTTTCTAAGCCCAAGGCCAAAGAAAAAGAAACTGCAATGTTAAAACTACGAGATATTCCTGTAGTTTTTTTAAGTTACGACGAACCTAATGCAGACGAAAACTATCAGTTCCTATTGGATCAACATCCTGACAGCAGAAAAGTTTACAGAGTTCACGGAGTTAAAGGTTTTGATGCCGCACATAAAGAGGCAGCTCGTGTAGCAGACAGTCCTAGGTTTTTTACTGTCGATGCTGATTGTCGCGTAGATAGAACCATATGGACTAAGAATGTCGAACTTACACCCGAAATAGAACGTGCCACACTAAGTTGGAGCAGCCGAAATGTTGTAAATGGTCTAGTCTACGGCAATGGCGGAGTAAAGTTATGGTTTACTGAACATGTAATGAACATGCGTAGTCATGAATCTGCAGACAAAGAAGACGGTCGCAACAACGTAGACTTTTGCTGGGATCCTGAAAACTACAAACAGATGAACAATACCTACGGCGTTGTGCATAACAATGCCACACCCAAACAGGCATTCCGTGCTGGCTTCCGTGAAGGTATTAAGATGGGTCTGGACCAAGGTGAAAAAGTAGCCATCGAGAACTTTAAACATAAGATGTATCCAGCTAACTATGCACGTTGGCTAATTTGGCAAACAGTGGGTCGTGATATTGAAAATGGTGCTTGGGTAATTTACGGAGCTAGACTGGCAGCATGGAAGTTATATATTGAAAACTTTGATCATACTGTAATTGCTGACTACGATTGGTTTAACAACTTCTGGGAAGAACAAACACAGGTTCTTGCTCATGGCGAATATCTAGAAAGTCATAATCATAGACTGCTTAATGAACTTAGAGCAGGTTTAGAACTACCATTGGTAGAACTAGATGCAGATCAAAGCGTATGGTTCAAACACGTTCATATTAGTCCCAACAAAGGCCTAGGATGGCCTGCACTATTAAATCAAAGCGCACTGCCTCTATATGGATTTACACTCCCAAGATTCTAATATACCTGTATATTTTTTATATACAGACGAAGCCAATCTCAATGAGAATTGGGAACGCCTGCAGAAGTTCGCTCCATGGGCGGAAGCTGTGGCCAGCGTAGGCACAATTTTTGAAAGTCACAAACATCTAGCAGAACGTTGCACTGGCGATAGATTTTATGTAGTTGATGCAGACTGCTGGATTGTTGATAGTTTTAGCTTTGATAAACAGATAGAGCTGAAACCCAAGTATGTAGCAGTATTCCGTGCTAAAAATCCTATAAATGGTCTGGTCTACGGACATGGTGGCATCAAGTTGTTTAGCAAAGATTGCTTCGGTGCAGAACGTTTAGATAAACCTGACATGACAACTACCCTGGCAGACGGTTATATCAAGCTAAACATTTTGGCCAGCGAACATAGATTTAACTATACACCCTATGCCACATGGAGAACCGCATATAGGGAAGCGGTCAAGCTCAGTGCAGGTATTAATAAAAACAACAATGACCAGGAAAGTCTAGACAGACTTAACATGTGGTTAAACGCCGGCATCGAAGCACAGTATGGTTACTTTGCTATACAAGGCGCAAGACAGGGCGAGCAGTATGCTAGATCTAAAAATGCAGACTTTGCGTTGGTCAATGACTTTGATTGGTTACAGAATAAATTTTATGAATGGATAGGCATAGATGGAAACAGATGAAATTACATGGTTGTTCGGAATAGAAAAGTATTTTCATTTCGTTCAAGAAGCGGACAAGAAAAAATTTGTTCGTAACATTATTAATCTTAAGTATGCTGATCAGCAGTCTAAGCCATGGTCATTGAAAAATCTAATATCAGATGACTACAGTAAGTATCCCACTGAGTTTAGAGAAGACCGTTTAAATTTTTATACAAATGTCTGCTCTAAGGACGAAATTGATACTGAAAGTATTATTCGAACTCTCACAAGTATCTGGCCTGACGATGAGTTTATTCAGAAGCTATCTAAGATAGTGGCCATTGGGAAAGACACTCAATTACCTGTAATTTTTTCCAAGAGTCAGGTTTTGAGTAAAATTTGGATGGCAGAAATACTAGCCAAGTTTAATTTAAATTTCAATAACATACTGTTGATTGGTGGTTGGCTAACACATCACAGTTTATATCTCAAAGACATT
>JACCEE011240178.1_pt1 | contig 24456 bp, 30 predicted proteins | sample 7449931 | NCBI WGS metagenome assembly JACCEE01 (sample SAMN15323457, study PRJNA562643) | freshwater metagenome | isolation source: river surface water | place: USA:Blue River Watershed | collected 2017-08-19 | reverse complement strand
TTTCAGAAATTAATAATCCGATTAATATTGAAATAGAGAATAATAAAATAAAAAATATTTATAATACAAAGGATACAAATCCAATAAAAGAAAAAACAATTAAAAAAATACAAAATTTATTAAATAATGATAATTTTATAAAAATAACTATTAATATAAATAATTTATTAAATATTTATAATGAAATATTAAAACACAATAATTTATTTAATGATCAAAATAAAATAGATATCGATAAAATAAAAATATCAAATGGACAAATAATATTTGACTTTTGTTCTACTATAGGTTTATTTTTATTTATTGATAATAAAGATGAAAATATTAGAAATGTTATAATACCCAAAAGTTTATTTACAAAAAATTATATAACATATATTAATTTAATATTTGATGGTATTATACTTACAAAAATTTTAACAACTATAGAAGATAAAAATGCACAAGATATATTAATAGGTAAAATAAATACAGTAAGAGAATTTTTATTAAACTTCTTTGAACACTTTAATATATCACACGAAACAAATGAAATAAAATTTGCAAATATAATAAATTTTATTGTAAATTTAGTAATACTATTTTTTGTAATAATACAATTAATGGGATTAAATATACCGGCAAATATAGTATTTAATGAGGCATTTAATATGTTTACATTATTATTAGCACAATTACCAAATGATAATTGTTATTTTAATAATAATGTATTATTATTTGAACCCAATATTTGTATTAATAAAAATAAATCAAAAAATAAATGTATAAAAAATTGTTCACAAACTTATACATATATATTAGCAGCAATATTATGTATTAGTTGTTTAATAATCATATTATTATTATTTAAAATAAATAAAAAATAATATTATTATTAATTAATGATTAAAAAAATATAAATTATAAAATTATAATATATGAGTGAAAATAATATGAATTCTACAGAAGAACAGAAATATGTAAGTAATTCTAGTCAAACAAATAATGGTAATAATATGAATTCTACAGAAGAACAGAAATATAAATATAATTCTACAGAAGAACAAAGATATGTATCTCATTCTGGTACAACAGATAGTGGTAATAATATGGGTTCATGGATTTCATTAGCACTTTGTTGTTGTTGTTGTTTATGTTTTTTAATATTAATGATAGTAAGTTTTTCACATAATGTTAACAGAGTATCAAGAGATATAGCTTTTACTGCTGCTGTTGTAAATTCTGTAAATGAATCAGGTAAAGATTAAAATTTAAATATTTTTATTATAATAATTATGATTATTAATATTAATATTAATATTAATATTGTTTTGTTTGTTTTTTTATTTTTATTAATTGATTTTTTATAAAAATAATCAATTATTTTTTTATAATCATTATCTGCTTTTATAAAAAAAATAATATCTTCTTTTGGTATTCTAGTATTGTTATTTAATATATAATAATAAAATAATTGTTCATATTTATTATCTGAAATATTTTTAATATTATTGTAATTAGGATTTAATAACATTTTTTGATAATTTTCTTCTACATTTTTATCTATTTTTTTATTATTAACATATATCCAATATTTCATATAATAAAAATCAATATCAATAAAATTATTTTTAATATTTTTTAATTCATTATTTATTAAATTATTAAATATGTATTCTTCCTCTTTATTTTTAATATCATTTTTATGTAAAACAACTCCATAATCTATTAATTTATAAATATATCCAAAAGTAGGAATATCATAATTTAATATTTTAATAAATTTATCTTGTGTTCTTATCATTCCAATATTACTTGTTTGAAAATCACCATGAACATAATTATTTGTATGTAATAAGTAACTAATATATGTTAATTGTATAATCATTGAATAAATTTGATTTACTGATAAATAATCGATCATTTTATCTAAAGTTGTATCAATTAATTCATAAATTTTATAAATACATATATTACTTTTTTTTAATTGTATTAAATAATCTTGTTTATCTTTATCAAAATCTCTTAAATCAAATGTATATTTTTGTTTATGTTTACATTCTTTTATAAATTCATAATCTATTAGTTTTGTAAAATGATTCGGATATAAATTTGCAAATTTTAAACAAAAATTTATTTCTCTCCAAATGCGTGATTTAGAAGATTCAATTTGATCTGTCTCTAATATATTTTCTATTTTTAATGCATAATTTTTCTCTCGGGTTTCTATTAAATAAACTGTACCAATCATTCCATACCCAAGTTCTTTTATTATTTTATATTCTAACATATAATATTAATATAAATTAAAAATTGAAAAATATATTTAATATATGTATTAAATTTAATATTATTTAATCTAAATAAAAATGAATCTATCAACATATGGTTTAATTTTCGAAAATAATATACATAAACATTTAAAAATGACTAAATATCCAGTATATAATGAAAGAGAAATAATGAATATGTATGGTAATCATATTACAGCAATTGATCATATGATTATTCTTGATTATGGATGTTTATGTATTCAAGATAAATATAGTAAAGAGCCTATTAACATCACACAAACAAATCATTTTATACAAACAGTAAATACTGTGTCACAAATAATTAATGTGCCATGTATTGGCATCTATTTATCGCGTAGTAAATTAACAGGACCAAGTAATAATCCATTTGTTGCAAATAATCATATGAATATGACTAACTTTATTGAAATTAATGGAAATACAGAAAAAGAATTAATTAATAATCTTACAGAATACTTATATTCAATACAAGTATATATGTATGATAATCAAGGTGATTGTATTATGCTTTCTTAAAATTTTATATTTTTTTATATTGAATGATCTTTCTTGTTCATATTTTTATAACCTAAATTAACTTGTAATCTATCAAAATGAATATATACTTTTTTTGCTACTAAATAACCAAAAATACCGAAAATGATATCTGTTATTGAATTTATTTTTGAATCTGGACTTGGTTTTCCACCAGGCCATTGTTTTATTCTATCACGAATTAATTTATATCCAATTTGTGTATTTTCTAAAATTTCATAAATTATATTAATTATTATCCAAGTTTCTAATGTCATTCCCCAAAAAAATGCTATTACACCCATAGAAAAGTGTAATAATGAATATTGATCATATAATGCATATCCCATATTTTATATATATATATATTAGTTAATTAAATAATTATTTTTTTTATAAAAATAATAAAAAATTGATTTATTAATTAGTTAACTTAATTAGTTAACTTAATTATTTATTAGTTACTTACCCAATAATTTAATAAAATGAATACTATAGCTTATACAAATATAAATGATCATCTTCTTACTATTATGGTAGAACATAAAGATAGTAATTATGAAGGACTTTTCGAAATAGTAGACCCATTATATTCTAATTATTTTACAAAAAAATTTAAAATAATAAAAATACAATCAATAAAAACAAATGAAATTGTTGATAGAGTTGAAAAAAGATTTTTTAATGATTTTTATATTGTAAATAATGAATATGATAATGATAATATATTATATTTTTTGTCATACAAAAAAGCATTTTATTATTATTTTGGTTATATCAGAGCTACAACACATTTTGAAAAAAATAAACCTAAATTTTTTAAATGGTATATATCTGATTTATATCAAGAATGGTTTGATAATGGATTTCTATTATGCGAATCTTATCATATTAATGGTAATTTTGAAGGACCATATAAAAAATATTCACTTGACGGACACCTAATTGTAGATGCATATTTTGTGAATGATAAACCTATTTATTATAATCATTATAAAGATGGAAAAATATTTTATAGAAATATAGAATAAAAAAAATTTGAAATATTGAACATACTTATATTTTCATTAAAAAATTTTATATATCACCCAACAACATGACTCTCTGCAAAGTTTACGGATGTCGCTATGCGAATTCGCACGTAACAAAAGACCACAAATGTGGCAACTGTAATGGACTCGGTCACGGCCGAGTCGAATGTGGAAGTATTCAAAAGCAAAATGCACTTACAAAATATTATCCAGATACTTCTGGTTGTAGCGACTATTCAATTGTCAAACAAGTTAAGAAAACACATATTCGCAACAAACATTACATAACTCTTTTTGGTGCTCAGGGATCTATTTGGTACATTCGCAACACAAATGGTCACATTGAGTATTTCTTTTTACATGCAGATTCTCATGGTCAATATGGTGAACACACTTCTGATATTTCGCGTTTGAATGATTTTATTTGGAATTACATTAAGCAATAGATTTATTTATAAGAAAAAATTGAAAAATAATTTTATTTAATCTAAATATATTAACATTTTAATCATATATAAACACAAAATGTCTCTTTGCAAAGTTTACGGATGTCGTTTCGCTAATTCACACGTGACCAACGGTCATAAATGTGGAAAATGTAATTGTTTCGGTCACGGACAAGTTGAATGTGGTAATGAAAATAAATATAAGTCTCTACAACAATATTATTCTGACGTATTACCAAGTTCACAATTTTGTCAAGTTCGCAATTGTTCTCATCCTCATCTTCACAAAACTTCAGGTCATTGTTGTAGATATTGTGGTAAGCAAGAACTCCATATGAAAGAATGTCCTGTTAACAATCCATCATATTTGTTTGATGATCCTAAACAAGTTGGATTAGATATTACTGAAGAAATTAAAAATATTAATATTAAAATTGGACATTATATAATGCGATATGGAGGAATGGGATCTTTTTGGTATGTTCGTAATAATAATCGTGTTATCGAATATTTCTTTCTACATTCTGATTCTATGGGACAATATGGAGAGGATACATCACATATTCCACGACTTAATGCATTTTTGTATAACTATAAGTGGCAGTAAAAAGAAGTAAAAAATTGAATTTTATTTATTTTAATCTATACTAGTTAACTTAGTAATTAATTAACTATTAAATTATGTCTTTCGAAAATACTTTTTCCAAATCTATTAAGGGTATTACCCAAGAATTTAAAGCTACTGCTCAACAAATGATTTCAAATGGATGTAATTTTTCTTGCCAATGTCTAAATATATCTGCTACAAATGGTGAAGAAACAGTTTATCCTGAATCTAGTGATGTATCAGTTTGGATGAAGAATTTTATTCAAACTGAAACAAAGACAAAACCACTAAACCCAAAGGCTCTTGAAGAAATGGCAAAGAAAGGTGTTAAGCCTAAAAAGAGTATTTCTGAAATTATCTTAGTAGCAATTATTCCAAGTGTAGATACAATTCATATTGGAATTCTAATTCCTGAAAGTTTTCATACAATTACATCTATACAAGATTTCGTATCAAAGGCTCTATCTGAATATCAATATAAATCTGAATTTATTGATAATTATGCTTTTGTAGATATTGTCCACCCAGATTCACTTAAAGAACGTGATACTGTACTTCGATTTTTCTTTGCAGAACTTAAACGTCTAAAGATTTATGTAGAAGATGACGAGGATGATGAAGTTGTAAATTATCTCGATGAATAAACTTTTTTTATTAGAATATATTTGGTGTTAAACCACTAAATATATTCTAATAAAAAATTGAAATTTTATTTAATATACGTATCATATATAATAAATATATATTAATTCATTAAAATGTCTCGTACTATTCCCTGTATTGCTTTTGGTTATGATGCTTGTCCTGAATGTGAGGAAATTAAGCATTTTTACAATTTAGTTCTTACTCCGTGTAAATATGATTTACATAAGAAATTTAATGTTTATCGTGATGAAAAATCAATTCAATCTGAAGAAATTCTCAATATTATGAATAATATAGATTTTGTAAATATTATTCAAGAAATACGTAAAAATCAACATGAATGTGTTAATTTTAATTTTACAGATATGCGCTTTGACGTAATTGAATTTTTACGAAATAACAATAAAATTGTTATTGATAAAATAATGGATATTAATTCTCTTAATTTTAATGTACTTGAAATTTTATATTCTCTGTTTAGTGAACTTTATCAGAATTTTACATCAACACAGCGTACTATAGAACGTATTGAATATTTTTGGAATTGGTGCGAACAAGAAAATCCTAAAGCACTACTAGAATTTCGCAATTATTTCACATCAAAGACTATTTGTCATTCTATTCTTAATTGTATGAACAATAAATTTAAGAAAGTATATTATCAGAAATATATTAATCTTTGGTATGAACATTATTATGGAAAAGATTTACCATACATTAGTGCTCCAAATGAAACAACTGATGGAGAAACTATTATCTTTCTATTAATTCACAACTTTATGGCAGATGAACTAAAGGCATTATTGTCTCACGAAACATTCAATTCTTATTCTTATGAATGGCGTGTTTATGAAATTTTTAATAAACAATCATATAGTGTTCCAATTATTTGTCATATTCTTGATCAGTTTTCATGGGCTCGTGATAAGAAGACACTGAAGAAGATTGCAAATATCATTAAAATTCTAATTGAATTTGGTAAATTTAATTATGATGATTATGTAATTGGAACTGGTAATACTGTTATGGATTATCTCGAACATTATGGATATAATTATAAAGGATCACCTGTAATGGAAGTTTTTAAAAATATTAATTTGAAACCACTTACAGGAGTTAAAATTAATACTGTTTATAAATATGATGAAAGTATCCCATACAATATGATTTGGAAAAAATATGAATATACAAAGGATCCTGAGATGGCAGAGGATATTTTTGATGAAATCATTCAAGAATATAATCAAACTGGTGTAGATTACACTGATTTTTTGGAGAAATCAAATCTACATATTATTATCAATCGACTTTCAAATGTACCATCTGTTGTATTTGATGATGACTATCAGGTTGTTATTGAAGAAAATAAAGAAAATAAACTGCCACAAATTATTATTGATAATGCATATCTTGAGATGCTAATGGGTGAAAATCCATATGGTTTTATTAATGAAAATAATGAATTAGTTTGCGATCCTATGATTGTTTCTGATAATCGTTTTAATCAAGTTGTTGTTATGTAGATTTTAAAATTTTATTTATATTCTTTATTACAATTCATAAAATTTGTTGATATATTTTCACCAACTTTTTGTAATATTCTATCTTTTACAAAAGGGAAACAATTTATTAAGAATGGTGAAAATGCATGTCCCCAATAACCGCAAGTATTACCTTTAACATGTCCTATCATTTTAATAATTTGTTTAACAAACTTTGTACTAGATACACTAAATAAAGTACTATTTAAATATTCTGTATTTTGTGTAACAACAGCTCCTGGTGTTATATTTAATATATCAAAATCATTTTTATATTCCTTATAAATAGAGCTTGATTGATAAAAACAAAATGCATTACTTGCTTCATATACACTTAGATATGGTACAGATATTTCATTACTTGTTGTAATACCTAATAAATAGTTTGGATGTATACATTGTGCAGAAATATTAAGTAAACAACTCTTCATTTTTAAGTTTTTACGTTTCATAAAAATAGGTATAATCATTCTAATTAATCTACTTTGTACAATTGGTTTTGCAGCAATAGTATCTCTGATATATTTTGGATCCATCTTATGATATGGATTCCATCCTGTTCTATAACCAATATTATTTATTAAAATACTTATATTCTCATTTAATAAATCAAACTCTTTTTGTATTTCATCAAAAAAATCATCTTTATGTGCATCTCTAAAATCCTTATAAATAACTTTAATTTTAATATCTGGATATTCTTTTTCTAAATCTTTTTTAACTATTTCAGTTCTTTTAGAACCAATTAATAATAAATTAAAATTTCTTTGTGCAAATTCATATGCGAATTCCTTACCTTGACCACTAGATGCTCCTGTTATTACAACCCAGGGATTTCCATTTATTGATTCATATCTATTATATAAATCTAATTCATTTAATAAAAAATATTTATGTATACCACGAAGTCCGCTTATAATTAAAGTTGTAATTTGTATGCATATAATTACTAATAAAAAAATAGTTATTTTATTCATGTATATAATTAAATATTATATATATATTTTTATTTTTTAACATGTTTAATAAAGAAATGAATAATAACAACAAACACTGACTAACAAAATCTAACACTGACTAACAAAATCTAACAAAAAACTATTAAATTACTTAGATAACAATTCTAGCAAATGCTCGTCAAAATCTCCAGCAGCTACATTAATCTCTGCAGCCTTCCCAGAAAGAATAACCTTTACCGTCAATTCCTGCAAACTCTGTGAACGACAAAACCAGCTGCGCTCAAACAAATACCAGGAATAACGAACGCCCGAATTGCGCATAAACTGGTGAAGAGCCTGCAAAGGAGAGAGAATTTCATGGGGAAGATCTTCCATGTTCTCATCAGCATCCTCATCGGCATCTTCAGTCTCTACATCTTCCTCCTCCTCTACATCCTCCTCTACATCCTCCTCTACATCCTCCTCTACATCCTCCTCTTCTTCATCACCCTCTTCAGACTCATCTTCCTCTTCAGGATCATCCTCAATTGCAGTCAGAGGCGCAAGGCCAAACTTAGCCCTATTCATAGCTGCCTCTTTCTGAGATGCCTCCCGAACTTTCGGATCGGTGTAATAGTTAGTTAAATCGGTAATATTGTAACCATCGCCGCAATCATAAACATCAAAATAGCCCTCTGAATAATAGTCGGCTAAATTCTCGTAAAGGTCTACGGAAAAATCTTCGGGGTCGTCCACAACATCCTCAAGGTTCGAATCATAAACATAACCAAAAGGCATAGCTTCAGCTACTGTGGCGGCAATCGAGGCATCGGGAGAGAAAAGGACACCAAAATAGTCATAATAAGCCTTCTCAAATGCCGAGCGCGGTTCACACGTAGTCACGCCCAAAGAGCCAGTCCACCCCTGATCACTTTCACTAATAGCATACAAACGATCGCGAGGCGTAACAATCTTGTCGCACTCATGGCAAAAGCAATAGTCCGCGGAAAACTTCGTCGCGGTCTTTTTGTTGCAAAACGCGGAATTGTCCGTCGCGTCGGAAAAGGAAGAGTATGAGGAAATCATTTTAGTATGATATAAATATTTTCTTATAGATAGATCAATATATTCATATTTTCAAATTTTTTATTAAAAATTGAAATTTAATATCATATATATACTTTATATATCAATAAGTAAATTAATTAACATAAATCACAATGATTAACAATATCGTATCTGAATATGATGATACCCCTAGTATCTTCCATTATATCCCTAATTTCATTACTAAAGAAGAGGAATCAAAATTAAAGGTTTATCTAGATACTACAAATGACTTTATTCCGAGTATTAAACATAATTTTGGTATTTCGCGTCTACAAAAATGGTATCAGGTAGATAAAAAATACTTTTGTCCTTTGTGGAAAGAACGTTATCCGCATTGGACTTCATTTGAAATTGATAGTACTGTAAATAATTTAATTAATAAAGTACAAACATTTGTAGATGAATTTGGTAATGAGAATAATGTTGATGGATTTCAAATTCCAAAAATCAACAGTTGTTTAATTAATAAGTATCCTACTGGGGAAAACTTTATTGCTCCACATCGTGATTCTGCAATTTCATTTGGAGAAAAGCCAACTATTATCGGTTTATCAATTGGTAATGAACGTAAAATTGATTTTATTCGAAATGACAAAACAAAGATTGATGATTTTTCTTTTAATCTAGAAAGTGGATCAGTATTTATTATGGCAGGTTCTAGTCAAAAATATTATCAACATACAATTCCAAAAGAATATTGCGATAATGTTCGGTATTCTTTAACGTTTCGAGAATTTATTCTTTAGTTTTTTTAAATATACATTGAATTAAGTATTATTTTATATTTAATTAATTATGGTAGATAGTGGAATAGATTTTGTAGATAATAAAATAAATTATGATAATATAGTAAAGACAATAGATGTAGTTATAAATGGAGAATATGCAAAAAAAGTATTAGAAGATAGACCATTAAATATTTATTGGGGTACTACACCAGCAGCTATACCAAATTTAAATTATATGATACCATTAATACAAATATGTAAATTCATGAATAATAATTGTAATATTAAAATTTTATTAGCAGATATACATGCATATCTTGATTCAGCTAAATCAAATTTTGAAGTTTTAGAAATAAGAACAAATATTCACGAAAAAATTATTAAAATGTTAATTAATTATTTAAATTATGATACAACACAAATTAAATTTATACAGGGTACAGCATTACAATTAGGAACAGATTATACTATGGATGTCTATAGATTCAATAGTGCTTGTACTATATCAGAATTAAAAAAGGCTGGAGAACATGTAGTTATACAATCACAAGATCCTTTAATGACATCATTATTATATCCAACACTACAAGCATTAGATATTGAACATTTAGATTGTGATGTATTTTTTGGTGATATAAATCAAAAAGAAATTTGTTTATTAGGAAATAAAGTATTTCAAAAATTAGGTTATAAAAAAAGAACTTATTTTTTAAATGAAATATATGATAGTTTACAAAAAATAGAAAAAATATATCCACTTGATAGTTATGAAACAATTAAAAGAAAAATTAATAATACTAAATTAAATTATTTATTAAATTTATTAGATATAATTATTTTAGAAATATGTCAAATTAAAAATATAACTTTTAATGTTAATAATTATAAATATACAACTATTGAAGAAATCAGACGAGATTTAATAAATAAAAATATAAATGAATGTGATATTAAAGATACAATAAGTAATTTTATTAATGATATGTATTATTTAATAAGAAAAGAATATATAGAAGATGATAATAAAGTACAATTAGAACAAGCACAATACTTAGATTATATAAATTAATTTATATATGTATATAATATATAAATTATAAACTATGGGAAATCTAATTTCGAGAAAAAAACATATTACACATTCTAATGAAAATCATTTATTAGTTGATGAATTAAATAATAAAGAACAAGAAAGAATTATAAATTTATCAAAAACACAATTAAAAAATAATGAATATACAAAAGATGATATTTTAATTAATCTTCATAATTATATTAAATTATATGATTTAAAATCAAGAAATAAATTTTTATTATTAAAGGAATATATTTTAGAATTAGAAAATTCTTAAAATAAATTTAAGTATATATTAAATATTAAAAATATGGAAGCACACCCCTATAATTCTTTTGAATATGAATATTATGATGATTTAACTTTAGAACAAAACTTAAAAGTTGCATTACTTTTACTTTTTATAGCTTTAATTGTATATTTAAAATTTATATTTTTTAATTAATAATATTTGTGGATAATATCTTCTATTTCATTTAGTTTATCCACACCAATAATATCATTATAAGCTTTTGTACCATCTTTATAAAAAACTGTTGTAGGTACTTCTTTAATATCATATGCATTTGTTATTGCAGAATTATCATCAATATTTACAGATAATATTTTGAGATCTTTATATTTTTGTTCTATTTTTTCCATTTGAATATTAAAATTATAACATGGATTATGCCATATTGATGTAAATACAATTATTATTAAATCTGTTGTTGATGTCATAATTTCATTAAATTTCGAAACATTTCCAATTTCAATCATTATTATATGATTAATATATAATTATATATTTGATATTTATTTTAAAATGATCCATATATTGTTGTTTTAACAACTTGTAATGTATCTTTGTTATAATCTTCTGATATTTCAAAAGATTGAGTTTTTAGATTATCTTTATTTTTAATAACATTTTGTATTAATTGTTTATTATAATTGTGTTTATTTAAAAACATTATAAATGTATCTATATCAAACCCAAAATAATTTATTGATATACAATTTGAATATATTTTATCACATAAGCTAATATTAATTATTTTTTCCCAATTATTTAATAATATTTCATTTGGATTATCTGTATATTTTTTTAATGTATTATATACTATATTTCTTTGATTTTTGTCATTCATAATATAGATATTTGTATCTCCTTTTAATTTAATATTATTATTAAATGAATTACATGAACAATGATATGGCATCTCAATATTTTCATTACTACCTTCATGTAAATATATATCTATATTACCAATTTTTTTATCTATAAAATATTTAGGTTCTACGTCAATTGAATAAATTATTAATTTATTTTCATATTTATTTAATTCATTTATATTAATATCTTCTTTTGGAAAATATTTTTTATGTATTTTATTGTAATAATTATTTATATGTAATTTTTTATTATATTTATAAAGATCTTTTGTAGTTCTATCACTATTTGGATTTAATCCATAAAAATAATATTCCCAGTTTACTTTATCTTCTGTTTTTTTCATAGACCATATAGTTTTATTAATACCCATTTCATTTTGAATATCATAAGTATAATCATATATTACATTTGGAACCTCATAAGATTCATACATCCATTTTAATATCTGACTAGATGGCATTTTTACATCTTTATTATAAATTTTATATAAATTATATTGCATATTATATTCTCCTTTTTTAACAAAATTATTATCATTTCTGTTATTTATTTTATTTTTTTTTAAAATATAGCATATAATAAAAAATATCAATATTATTAAAAATATTATTTTATTCATATTATAATATTATCAGATAAATAAATATATAACAAGATTATATATGAATAAATTGTTAATTTTTATAATTATTATTATCATGATAATTATTTATTTAATACATAATAAATATAAATATTTCAAACCATCATATAATGAAAATAATATTTTAAATGTTAGTAAAATTAATAATAAAAATAGGCATGTTCCAATAAGTGACGAAAATAATAATTATGCAAAATTTAGTAAAATCACATCAAGATTACCATCATTTATTAAATATCCTAAATATTATTCATCACATCCAAAAGAATATATAGTTAATAAAGGAGAATATTTATATATACCAAAAAATTGGTGGCATTGGATTGTTTCCTTTAGAGATAATAATGATTATTCATTTTCATGTAATTTTTGGTTTGAAAAAGAAATAAATAATTCAACCCCATATATTTCAAAATATATAGATAATAATATTAATGATGATATATTAAAGAAATTTCAAAAAGAAATAGATACAAATAATACTGAATTAAGTTTATGGTGTGATAATGATACAAAAGACAATAAAACAACATTAAAAGATTTTATAACAAATAAAGAAAAATATAAAAAATGCTATTTATTAACTTTACCAGCATACGAAGTTGTAAAAAATAATAAAAATAATGGGACATTTTTTGAAGATTTTAAAAAAAATATACCTGTACCAAATGTTATTATAGATAATAAAATAGAAAAATTAAACTTTTGGGTAAATAATGGTAATGTTGATTCGGGGTTACATTATGATAAATCAGAAGGAATAATGTGTGTATTAAATGGTAGAAAAATAGTAACATTATTTCCTCCATCAGATAGTCAATATTTGTATCCATATGAATAAAAAATTGAAAATAAAAATGATATTAATAAGTAAATTAATAAATAAATTAATTAATATATACTAAAATGGAATACAAAGAATATTATACTACTGTTGATAATGTTAATAATTATCTTAATGAATATGGAGTAGCAGTTATTCCTAATGTTTTAACTCAAGATGAATGTATATTATATCGTAATCAAATTTGGGACGAGTTATCATATGTAACTCAAAATCGTTTTGATGTAAATGATACAGAAACATGGCGAGAATTTTATAATCTTTATCCACTACATTCTATGCTTTTACAACATTTTTCTCTTGGTCATATGCAACCAATTTGGGATATTCGACAACATGATAAAGTTTGTGAAGTTTTTGAAACTATTTGGGAAACACCTAAAAATGATCTTCTTGTAAGTTTTGATGGACTCGCAGTTCATCTTCCACCTGAAGAAACAAATCGTGGATGGTATCGCACTGAATGGTTTCACACTGATCAATCATCACAAAAGATTGGTAAGCACTGTATCCAAGGTATGGTAACTCTATATGATGTAAATGAAAATGATGCATCTTTGATGGTATTAGAAAAATCACATAATTATCATGAACAATTTTTTGATCATTTTGATAAAGATAGTGGGGGTGATTGGTATCGCCTTGAAGAAGGAGAAAAAGAATATTTACTTGAAAAAGGATGTGAACCAAAAGCTATTAAAGCAACAGCAGGATCTTTAATTTTATGGGATTCGCGCACTTTTCATCAAGGTAAAGAACCAAATAAAAATCGTGAAATTGAAAATTTTCGTATGGTTTGTTATGTGTGTATGATGCCTCGTGAAAAAGCAAAACCTGCTGCTTTAATTAAAAAACAAAAGGCTTTTAATGAATTACGTGTTACCAATCATTGGGCAAATGCACCACTTATATTTCCAAAAACTCCCCGAACATATGGAAATGATTTACCAGATTTAAATGGTATTCATCCACCAATTCTTACTGATATTGGTCGACGTCTTGCAGGATTTTAAAACTAACTTTATTTATTTTTTAGTTACTTAATTACTTAATTAGTTAAGAAAATATTATTCATTATAAATTATATAATGAGTAACAAAAATGAAGAAGCATGGCTAAACCAAAATTACGATCTTAAAAATGTTCCATCTTTTATTCCACCAATTGCTAAAGCAAAGGTTTTAAAGGTATACGATGGTGATACATTTACAATCATTACAAAAATGTTTAATTCCGATCAAATCTATCAATTTCAAGTTAGACTTAATGGTTTAGATACTGCTGAATTAAAGGGAACAAAAGATAAAGTTAAAAAAATGTCTATTATTGCAAGAGATAAACTTTCTGAACTAATATTAAATAAAGTTGTCACATTTAAAAATCTATCATATGATAAATATGGTAGATTGCTAGCCGATGTTTTCATAAATGATATAAATGTTAACAAATGGATGATTGATAATAATCTTGCTTTATCATATGACGGTGGTCATAAAGATGATCCGAATGTTTGGAATGACATATTCGATAAACATTGGCACACTTTTTATGATGAAAATTATGAATTGTAATTTATTTGTTATCGTATAGTGCTTAATTTAAAGAGATTAAATTAAGTACTTTTCGGTACTTATAAATGATGGATGAATGTAAACTAATGATCCTAACATTGTTATAAAAAAACTAATTTTTAAATCATTCCAAAAACTATTAAGATATTTATTATTAATATTAAGATAGGATGTAAACATAAAAGATGTAGATAAACCAATTATATATACATCTGCAAATTTATTTGAAAATTTTGGACAATAAACTAATAAATTTGAAGCTACAATGGGACCTAATACTAATCCAAATCCTCTAAAAAAATTAGAATAACTATTATTTTCATTATAATAAACTTTTGAATGTAACATATAATTTATTATGGTATACTTTTTTCTTATATATTTTAAAAAAAATAAACAAATATTTTTTTACTTCTTATTCTTCTTATTCTTCTTACCACCACAACACTTCATAATGACATGCTTGGGGCCTCGGTAAGGAAGAGTAACCAAATCAATGACAATCGTCATTGGCCAACACATCCACTGGCATTCAGCACACGCCTGATCTCCGCGTTGAGCATCAGATGCATCGGCTGGAAGAGCTGTATCGATCGCAATACAGCAACTAATTACTGACTTGCGGGTATAGTGAAAAAAGTAGAACTTTTTATCGTAATTCGATGAGGACATTTTCTATGTAGAATACTATATATATATCTAAATGGGTATAATAGAATATGTTAAATTTCAATTTTTTTATTCTTTAAATACAATAATATAATATGACAAAAATACCCAAGTTATATCACAAGTCACATTTTGATTTATATATAAATATTAGTAATATACAAAATTCTGGTCATGGTGTATTCACAAGAACATTTATACCAAAGGATACATTAATAGATGAATATTTTGGAGAATATACAGAAAGTCTTCCGGGAGGTGAATATTTTTTTAGAATAGATAAAGATGGGGGCATTAATGCCATAGACGAACCACGATGTTATATGGCTATGTTAAACGATGCATCTTTTATTCCAAAATCAAAAAGACAATTAAGAAAATTTATTAAACATGATTATAAAAATAACTGTGTTTTTAAAGTAGATGAAATAAATAAAAAAGTTTATGTGTATAGTAAAGTCGATATACCTTCAGAAAGTGAATTATTTATATCTTATGGTGATGAGTATTGGATTTAATAACTTAGTTAATTAAGTTAGTTAACTATTTAAAAAAAAATTCCGCAATCAGATATAACAATATTATCAATTGGTTTATCATCTGAATCCGTTTTAGTTATATTTAATTTTTTTACTATTTCAAACCCATCAATAACTTCACCAAATACAACATGCAATCCATCAAGATGTGGTGTTTCTGTAGTAGTTATGAAAAATTGAGATCCATTTGTATTTGGTCCAGAATTTGCCATACTTAATAAATATGGTCTGTCATGATTTAGTTTAAAGTTTTCATCTTCAAACTGTTTGCCATAAATAGACTTACCCCCTGTACCATTATAATTTGTAAAATCACCAGATTGTAACATAAAATCTTTTATAATTCTATGAAATGGTGAAGTAACATATTTTTTAGTTTCACATAATTTTCTAAAATTATTACTTGTCTTTGGAACAATTTTATCAAATAATTTTATAATAATTTTTCCTATAACTACCCCATTAATTTCAACCTCTATATATACTAAATTACTATCTTTTTTAGGTTTTATTTCTATTGGTTTATCTTGTTTATTTTTTTTAATCATTTCTTGTGGTATTTCTTTAATTATTTGTGTTGATTTTGATATATCTATTTCTTTTTTAATTTTATTTGATTTGATTTTTTTTGTATGTTTTTTTAGTTTATTAACTTTAATAGGTGTATTTGATTTTTTTAAAAAAGGGAATTTATTTTTTTGTAATTTTAAAATAACATATACAAAAATAATAAATATTAAAATTCCTATAATATTTGTTATCATTATAATACTAAGAAATACAATTATAAATTAATTATAAACGCTAAAAAAAATAAAAGAAATATAATATTATAATGAACTGCGAAGGTCCTTGTTTAAATCATTGTTATAATAGAACTACAAATACAACTATGACAACAAAAACATCAAATAATTATATATATTTTATAATTGGATTGATTCTAGGTATATCATTAATATATTTTTATTTTAATAAAGTTTTAGTTATATAAAATATTTAATAATTTATCTATCTTTATCTTTATCACCATCACTTATGATACCATTTTTAACATATACTTTCTTGTCAAATAATTTCTTAACATCATCATTGTGTGTAATATACATTATAATCTTATCACTAAATATTTTTCTTAGTGTACTACATATTTCTATTGATAATTGATTATTAAGATTCATATCTATTTCATCAAATAATAATACATCGTAGTTTTGAGAAGATTTAATTTGATATATAAGACGAGCTATCATTACACGTGTAAATTCTCCAGCACTTAAACTTTGTACATTAATAAATGGATTAAGATTATCTGATTTAAGATATTTTTCTAAATTTACAATCTTTAATGTTGAATTTATCAATTCTACATTTGGATTATAATCAAAGTTTGTTAATATTTCATATAATTTTGCACTAAATAAATCTCTATGATTTGGCAATGTTATAAAACATCTTGAATGAATTTTTTCAAGAGGAGGTTCTATTTCATAATAATTAACTTTTATTACTCCTTTTAATAAATACATTAATGATGTTTTACCACTACCAGATACACCATCAATTAACATATGATCGCCACTATTTAATAAAATTGGTTTTTCTAATTTCAATGCAGGTTTATCATTTACTAAAGCTTTTAGATGTATTCTTGTTATTTTTTCAGCTGATTTATCTATTGCTAAATTATCTTCATTTATTAAATCATTTAATGCCTTAAGTTTAACCCCCATCTTATCATATGACATCTTGTTTTTATAGAATTCTCTTACCTTCTTAGATATTGTATCTATATCATATACTATTAAAAAGTATCTAAGAATATTAGTTGGTGTAATTTCATTGAGAAAATATGATATTATAATAGAAAATACTACAAATAATGAAAAGTTATTTGTCATTAATAATGTATTTTCCATATTTTCCATCTTACTAAATAATCTATTAAATTCTTCTATATTTTGTGTAGCATATTTTTGATTAAAATTATTATTCATTAAAAATGTTTTTGAATTTACAATATAATCTCTTATTCTATTATCATAATCCATTGTTTCTTCAACTACTACAATTTCTCTCTTAATTTCTTGTTCATTTAAAAATACAATTAATATAAAGAATATTACTAATAATAAAATCAACATTAATTTCCCTTTACTATTTTTATTACCAAGACTTCTACTTACAATAATAATTATTACTGATATAAATGTTATTGGTATATCACCTAATAATTTTCTATTTATTATATACTCTTGAATATGTGTATTAAGTGTTTGAACAGTATTTAAAAATAAAACTAAATCTAAATTCATTAAATCTTTTTTAGCAGTATTTTTTAATTTATTTATGTAATACATGTTATTTGCATTTTTTAATCTTCTGATAAGTTCAATTCTATATTTATTTGCTTGTCTTTCGAAAGGTATATTTAAAAACAATATACCCAATAATAATGCAGCTACTTTTTTAATATGTTCTTTAGAATCTAATTTAACACTAAAATAGATTAATGTCCAATAAAATGTTTCTTTAATTAAACTTGCAAAAATAGCAAAACTAATAAATTTATAATATAATGGTTTTAAATTATATTCTTTTAATAATAAATTTACATGTGATTTAACATCCATTAATTTTTATATATATTATTATAATATATTTTTGATTTTTATTTATTTTGCTTGACCTTTTCCCATATTTTATTTTCTTTTGTATACAATCAGGACAAAAACAATAAATTTAATTATAGATTTTTTATTATTTTTATTTTTACTTATTATTTTTTTAGTTAATATTTTTTAGTTAACTAATATATATATGATATATTTTTTATTAGGAGTAGGTATGACATCATTAGCATTATTTATTAAAAATAGAGATAAATTTTATTTTACACCAGATAATAAATATGAAAATATAGAAAAAAATAAAGTGATTAAAATAAAAAATAGTTATGCTTTAACAAATTTAAAAGATAAACCAAAGAAAAAATGTTTATTAATATCTCATGGTAATTCGGGAAATATTACACAATATGATCAGATAATAACAGATTTACAAAAACAATATGATGGAGATATTTATTGTTATGAATATCCTGGTTTTGCTTTTTATAAAGGTATAGCTTGTATAAATAATTGTGTTAAAGAAAATATTAAATGGTTAAATATTCTTAAAAATGATTATGAAACTATAGATTTATGGGGATTTAGTATAGGTGGTGCTATAATGATAGAAACATTAACTAAAATTAATAATATAGAAATTTCTGATAAAATTAATAGTATATATATTCATTGTTCTTTTAGTAATATAAAAAATATTATATATCATCGTAATACACATCTAGGTGATTTTTATTCATTCTTTGGATTTAATGATTTACATACTAAAGAAAATTTAAAACATAAAATATTTAAAAATAAAAAAATAATAATATTACATTCAAAAGATGATGAAATAGTACCATATCAGGAAGGTATAATAAATTATAATACTGCTAAAAAATTAAATATTAATGTTTTTTTTATAGAAACAACAGGTAAACACAGTGATTTTATATTTCCAGATAATATATTTTTTTAAAATCTGTTAAAAAATTTAAAAATATAATAATATTAGTATATTATTATTTAATGGAAAACATAATAAAAAACCATAATACATTGAGCTTTTATAGAATTGTTAGAATAAATAAAAATGAGATATACTTTATTAAACTAAAATAAATAAATAAATAAAAAAAAATGAATAATATATATTTTAATAAGTTAATTAATTAAATATTATACTACTATAATACTTTAAATAATAAATGTCTACACTAACTGAAACGAATAATATTGAAATTAATACAGATCAACTTTATAATTTTTTTGGTAATAGTGATGTTATAGTTATATATTCTATGAAATTTCTTAATAATTTTCCTATTAATGATCTTATTCATGTAACATACAATGGTAAAATATATGATATGCCGTCTAAAATTAATGATATAATTAATATGAGTCCACTTTTTAAAGTAATGATGCAACTTTTTCGTTCATATCATGAAAATATAGATTTAAGTGATGAAAATTATGATAAAAAATTTAGTCCAATTAAATTAAAAATTCGAATTCGTCGTGAAAAAGATCCTTTTAATCTAGATTATGATTTTATTCTAGATTATAATAAATTAAATTTATCGATATTTGTCTAATCATCTGTCATAATTCTATAATTATAATAGTGTTCACCTTGCCAACGTTTAAATAATCCAATTTGTTTCCACCCAAAAAATGGATCTAAATGCGATGTACTAAGGGCATAATCTTTTTCATATAAAATATTGTCTTTAAAAAAGTTCATAATTAATTTACCCATATTACAATATTCATTATGTAACCCATTAATGTCTGCCAAATACCAAGCAGTATCAGATGTGTTTAAACCTCCCCGTCGAATACCCCACGTTTTATGAGTCAATGATACTTTTTCAACTTCATCTTTATCAACCAAAGACATATAAACTACAGGCTTGGTATTATAATAACCAATAATTATAACAACTTCTTGTAAATCTTCAAAAATGTATTCCATTGGAAAATATAGCGTATCTTTGCGAAAAAGAGTTGGTGCGGCTTTAAAACTAATTTCAGTTAAAATAGGTTGAATTTCTTCAAAACGTTCTTTTTGTTTAGGTAAGCGAATAACCTCAAAATCAAGTTTTTCAAGCTTAATCTTATTATTAGTTGTATTAAAAGACATTATATATTGATATGAATTACTAATAATATAATAATATAGCCTATTTAAATTATCAATTTTTTATAAAAAAAATTGAAAAAGTAACAATATAATATACTTAAAGTAATATAATACTAATATTAATAAAAAAATGATTGTTAAAGGAGGTTATTTAAAAGGAACTAATTCTTTACGTATGCACCCAATAAAAAATGTTATTGTTAAAAATACAAAGGCTTGGTCACGTATCACTGTAAAGGCATTAAATGATGCTGTAACACTTTGTAATATTGGATTTAATTATCATATTAAATTAACAACTACAAATGATTATAAAATTGTATTACTTGTAAATGAAAAAGAATATTTTAAATCTAGTACACTATTTGAATTTGAAGTAGAAATTGATACAGAAGATACAAGTATTATCGAATTTAAAGATGATAATATTTATGATGGTTAATACAAAATAAGTGCACCGTGAGTATTCATTTCTGATTAGAATTTATTAAGTTTGGCACACACAATATTATTTTTTTTATTAGAATACAATTACTTGTATTGTTATAAACATTGATCTCACCTTAAATTGATTAAATTTATTCTTAAAAAAATTGAAATAAATATATATCTAATATATTATACTATTAATTAGTATATTAATTACTATTAAAATGTCTCATTCTTCTATCGTTGAATACCTTAACAACACTATGTTTGTCCACCACCCAATGGGCAATTATGCCTGTTATGGGTTGAATACCATTGGGTGTAATTCTATTATTCGTTACAATGATGAAATCATGCAGTTTTATGCATTTGAATCTGGATCAAATAATGCAATTTACATTACTAAATACGGTAAAACAGTTATTATTAATCCTTATGACAAAACACTTAATATTAATCGTCTGATTGATGTAAATGATCTAAATGATGAAGATTCTGAGAATAATGAACCATCTAAGTGCGACGAATCATCTAATAACGGTGATGAATCATCTAATGATTACGATGAACAATCTAATGATTACGATGAACCGTCTAATAAGCGTTTTAAAGTAGATTATGGTGAACCGTCTAATAAGCGTTTTAAAGTAGATTATGTACATAAATATACTGATATTATTAATTATCTGAATTCTACAGAATTTCTCGAGCATCCTTTTGGAAATTATGCTCTCTATGGACTTAATAATTTTGGTTGTGAATCAATTATTAATTACAATGATGAGATTATGAAATTTTATGCATTTAAATCTGGATCTAATAATGCAATTTACATTACTAAATCTGGTAAAGAAGTTATTATCAATCCATACGACGATACACTAAATATTACTCGTCTTATTGATATTAAGGATGCACGAAATTATAGTGTTTCATTTGTGTAATATTTGTCTTAATAAAATATATTTTTGTTTATATTTAAGATATTTTTGTTTATACATATCAAATCCTCCTTGTAATGTTTGTTTATTGTAAACTTTTGGTTGTATTTGATAACAAACTATATTACCTGTAAAAAATACAATGATGCTTTGTAATACATCTATTTTGATATCACGATTTATTGGATCTACTTGTTGTTTTCTTAAAAATTCTTTAATTACATTTTCACATACTCCATCCATATTTTCTTTATTAAATCTATCTATTAATTCCAAATATTTTGGAATATTTGATTCTTGTATTAATTTATTATATAAATCGCTAAATTTAATAAATAAATCATTTAGTTGTATTGAATGAATTTGTTTTATGAATCCCATTAATACATTGTAATATTTATTATTATAAATATCATATATCATATTTAAATAATCATCAAATGATATGAAAAATGATGGTACAAATATCTTTTTAAATAATCTTGAAATAATAGAGCAAGATATTTGTTCTTTTGCTACATTATAAATACATAAACCATTGTGATCATATATTAACATATTTTGAAATGATGGGTTTTTAGAAATATTGAGATGAGATATTAATGTTAATGCATCTAATAATGGAACAACATATACATTATTAATTGTAATATTATCCATATCAAATATTAATGCATAAAAGTTAGTATATTTAACTTCATATTTAATAAACAGATTCAAATCATTAAAATATTTTGGATATGTAAAATAATTTTCTTTATTAATATATGATTCTGCATTTTCAAATTCTGTAAGTTCACCTATATAGCCAAATTTAAATGTACTTTCTTTAACTTGAATAAGTTGTTGTTGTTGTGATTGTTCTTGTTGTTGTTCTTGTTCTTGTTGCTGTTGTTGTTCTTGTGCTTCTGTAGTACTTGTGCTATTAGTAAACATATTTGGTTTTAATATATTAAATAATTCCTTACGAGAAGCAAATATCTTTTCTAAAGTAATTATTTCTAATTCAGTATATGTTAATTCTGATTTAATTATTTTAAGTATTATTTGTTCATCAAATGATTGTCTTAATTGATCTAATTCAGGATATTTAAAGCTATTAACAATTTTATATAATTCAAAATTAATAGGTTGTTTTAATTCATCTATTTTAATTTGTCTACCAATAGCTCTTAAATTTTGTAATTTCATTAAATTTCCTTGTGAATTTATTGTATCAGATTCTTGTTTATCAAACCATTTAGCTAAATCATCTAATGTTAATTCTGTACTTGTTTTTGGTATTAATTTACTTATTTTATCACTTAATACAAATATAATACTATGTCTTTCATTTTGATTAATACTCTTTGCTAATTTTCTCATTCTAAACATACCTTGACTTACATCTCTACGTCTACTATTCTTACCCAATAAACATAAACCATATGTACCTAATGGTATCTTTGCATCAATACCAGTAATATGTTGATTATCATAATAGTAAAAGTTATTAGGATGTTCAGATAAATCCCATGGCATTACAACACCATTGTCTATACACATTGGTTCATGTTTCATATTCCAATAAATAAATTTATAAATTGTTAATACTTGTTTTGCAGCATTATAAACATCCATAGGGGTAATACCATTTAATACACCCCCTACATCAATAAGTGTTTTTGTTATTTGTTTAATTTCATCAGACAATGATGTAAATATATTTGTTAAATATGTTTTAATTGGATTATCTGGTAATATCATTATTTTTGCCTGTTGTATAGATGTTTGTAACATTCTTACTGATTCTGCTTCTTCTGGTAAAATTGTCATAGTTTTACTATCATCTATTTCGTAGAATGTTGGAATACTTGGAGTACCTGTAAAACCAGATTTATTTTTTATATTATTACTTAGTACTAAATCAACACCACCAATATTTAATTGATCTGTATTAATTTTAATATTCTTTAGACAAATAACTTTAAGATATTGTTCT
>JACCEE010796954.1_pt1 | contig 24488 bp, 21 predicted proteins | sample 7449931 | NCBI WGS metagenome assembly JACCEE01 (sample SAMN15323457, study PRJNA562643) | freshwater metagenome | isolation source: river surface water | place: USA:Blue River Watershed | collected 2017-08-19 | reverse complement strand
ATTTTACTTCATTTATAAAATTTACGACTTTTGCTTTTCTTTCTGTGACTTTGCTTTCTTGTTCAACGATGAAAAATCGTAAGGCTCAAGCAAGTTTCAAAAGTGAAGATTTCGTTGCTTCAGTCAGTGAAGAAGTTTCGTTAGATCAAAGTGCCCTTAAGAAAAATCCTAATTCCTTGCTTGCTAAAACAACAGGCCGTTTGGATCTCGTCTATAATCAAAAAGACTATCGTTTTTGGATTGAGTATTTCACAAAAAGAGCTCCTAAGACTTTTACTGATCACATGGGCAACGCCTACGAAGTCAAAAAAGTTGTTCAAAAAATTTTAGCCGATAATGGAGTTCCCATTGAGGTTTTCTACCTCGGTTTAATCGAAAGTGGTTATAACACTAAAATTAAAAGCCGTGCTCAGGCCACTGGTCCATGGCAGTTTATGAAAGGAACTGCTGTCCGTTACGGACTTCGTGTCGATAACGAAGTCGATGAGCGTTATAACATATATAAATCAACTGAAGCAGCCGCTCGTTATCTTGTGGACCTTTATAATATTTTTGGAAACTGGGAATTGGCCCTCTGTGGTTATAATGCGGGCGAGTACAGAATTATATCGGCGATTCGAAAGGGAAATTCTCGTGACTACCGTGAACTGGTGTCTCAGGGACTTCTTCCAAGAGAAACTGTCCTCTATATTCCAAAAATTGTAGCGGCCCGTGACATTTTTCTACACCCTGAACGCTTTGGTATGAATTATGAGAAGCGTAATGGAAGAGTTTTTGAACAAGTGGCTTCTTTTGAATCCAGACGTTCTCTCTCTTTGAAAAATATTAGTCAAAAGTTCAATATTCCTCGAAGTTCCTTGATCGTATTGAATCCTGAATTAAAAAATGGGACTGTTAAAGTTCGTCCAGGTGAGAGCTTTAAAATTCATTTTCCTCAAGAGTACAAAAATCTTGCTTGGAATAGTGTTGATTTTTCTTCAGAGTCAAAAGCTAAATCACGTTTAGCTTATACGAAGATGAAAAATGATGGTAGAAAGCCCGCTTCAGTTGTTGTCAAGAGCAAACAACGCTACAAAATCTATGTCGCAAATAAAAAAGAGAAAATTAAAGATGTGGCCCGTCGTCATGGGGTAAATCCCTCAGTTTTGGCACGCTATAATGGGTTAAATGGTTCGATCAATCATCAACTTAAGATCGGTCAGAGATTGCGCATCCCTATTTGAAGTGCTAGTCTTTTAGACGCATGAAAATCGCATACGACGCCAAAAGAGCTTTCCACAATTTTACTGGTTTGGGTAACTATTCACGCAATCTTTTAGATGGTCTTGTGAAGTACGCTCCAGACCACGATTACGTTCTGTATACACCAAGCTTCGATGATAAGCGTGCGATCGAGTGGGCCAAAAAATATCCTCAGCTTCATATTAGAAAGCCCAAGGGGATTTTTGGAAAGATTTGTCCTTCAGCTTGGCGCAGCCTCTTTTTAACAAAAGTTTTAGAAAAAAATAAGCCAGATATTTTTCATGGTTTGAGTCACGAACTTCCTCCTAATATTGAAAAACTGGGTGTGAAAACGGTTGTGACTATTCATGATCTTATTTTCATGCGCTACCCTCAATATTTCACACGTATTGATTGTAAAATTTATGAAAAGAAATTCCGTTATGCCTGCCAGGTTGCCGATGTTGTTTTGGCCATCTGCGAGCAAACCAAGCGTGACGTTGTCGAGTTCTTTGATATCCCAGAAGAAAAAGTTAAAGTGGTTTATCAAAGCTGCAGCCCAATTTATTACGAGGCCCTTCCCACTAAAGAATTAGAAAGAGTACGCCGTAAATATTTTCTTCCTTTCAAATATCTTCTTTATGTTGGCTCTTTGATCGAACGTAAAAATCTTTTGAATCTTCTCGAAGCCGTGGCCCTCACATTGAAAGTGAGTGATGTTCCACTGGTTATTGTCGGGGAAGGTGCTGCTTATAAAAAACGTCTCAAGGCTAAAGCTGATAAGTTGGGAATTTCTCATAAGATTATTTTCTTACCTAAGGTTCCAACAGGTGATTTGCCTGCTCTTTATCAGGCATCTACTCTTTTTATCTATCCTTCATTCTTTGAAGGTTTTGGTATTCCTCTTGTGGAGGCCATGAATAGTGGGACTCCTGTGATTACCTCTAAAGGATCATGTTTTCCTGAAGTTGGTGGAGACGCTGCCCTTTATGTCGACCCCCAAGATCCACAGAGTATTGCCGATGGTATTGTTTCTGTTCTAGAAAATCCTACATTGCGTGAAGAAATGATACGCAAAGGTAAGATTTATGTTCAGAAGTTTCATCAAGAGAAGACCACTCAGGCCCTCATTGAGTTGTATAAGCAGGTTGTTCAATAGTAGAGCGAAAAGCTCCGTTATGTGTTTGTGATGCTCTTCGCTCAACAAATCAAAAAAAACTATTCATAGCTGAACAATATCTGACGATAAGTCTTTAGACGGATTCTTTTCTGACGAGAAAAGAAACGAAGAAGGATTTATGCGTATTTCGACAAATACTGCGGCCATGAGAGCAAGTAGGGAGATTCAAAATATCTCTCAGGAGAAAACGACGACTCTCGGGCGACTTTCTTCCGGCGAACGCATCAATCATGCTGCTGATGATCCTGCAGGTTTGGCCATTTCTGAGCGCATGCGGGCAAAAATTCGCGGCAAGGGACAAGCCGAACGCAATGCCAACGACGCCATTTCTTTTATTCAGGTTGCAGAAGGCTCCCTAGGTTCTATGCAGGAGATGGCCACTCGACTTAAAGAGTTGGCCCTGCAGGCATCGACAGACACTATCGGAAATACAGAACGAGGTTTTGTTGATCGTGAGTTTCAACAGCTCAAAGAAGAGATTCGACGTATTGGAGAGAGCACTCAGTTCAATGGAAAGAATCTTCTTAATAAAGACTCACGCTATGATATGCAGGTCGATGTTAGCCATAATTCCGATAGTCGCATTGCTTATAACCTGACTCAAGTTTTTGAATCCATCGATAATATTGGCCTTAAGACAATTGATGTTGCAGATAATGTTCGTGCTCGCAGTGCTTTAGGCAAACTTGATTCAGCTTTGGCCAAGCTTAGTGAGGGACGAGCTCAACTTGGGGCCATGCAAAATCGTATGAATTCCGTTGTAGCCAATCTGCAGAGTGGAAATGAAAATATTCAGGCTTCGAAATCTCGCATTCGCGATGCTGATATCGCTGAAGAAACAGCTAAAAAAGTCTCTCAAGACTTAAGGACAGATGTCGCTGCATCTTTTATGGTTCACGCTATGGATTCAAGCAAAATGGCGCTTAAACTTCTGTCTTAGGATGGATTTGAGGAATGTAGACAGTGAAGGTTGTTCCTTCTCCAAGACGGCTGGTAACCGTAATTTTGCCTTTATGCTTTTGGATAATATGTTTGACGATGGCCAAGCCTAGTCCGGTACCACGCATTTCTGAACGGGAAGGATCGACACGATAAAAGCGTTCAAACAAGCGGGGAAGATGCTCGCTGGCCATCCCTACTCCAGAATCTTTGATTTGAAAGATTGTCTGTTCATCCTTGATATACCATTGGATAAGAACTTTTCCTTGGTCAGGAGTGTACTTAAAAGCGTTATCGATGAGGTTCGTAATCACTTGCTCAAAAAGCATAGGTTCTGCATAAACATCTTGAGTGTCGTATTCAACACTCACGTCAAAACGCTTATTCGGATAATTTTGTCTGACGTTATCGAGGACAGACTCGGTGAGTTCTTGAGTGAAAATCATTTCTTTGTGTATCTGCTGCTTGGATTCGATCATCGACAGATTGAGTACATCTTGGAAAAGCTTCATCACTCTTTCAGTATTGTTTTCAATACGTTTCATGCAATCTTGGGCCTTGGGGTCATTGGCAAAATCAAACGAACGCAGAAGCTGGACATAGCCTTTAAGTGCTGTAAGAGGGGTACGAACCTCATGGGAGACGTTGGCCACAAAGTCTTCGCGCATTTGTTGGGCCTTGCGATAATAACTAATGTCGTGAAAAACGCAGACTGCTCCGAAAATATTTTTATGGAGGTCGCGGATAGGGGTAATCGTAAGATTACAATAAAGGTAATCATTATTTTCTAGAAGAGGGAAACTGATGTCGGGGCGATGGATTCCTTGACCCGTTTCAAAAACCTTTTCGATGAGTTTTTGTATTTCTAAATTCTTTGAAAGTTCTCCGATCTTGAGTGTCGCTAGTTGATCGGCTGTTGTATTCTGAGGAAGCAATCTTTCATTAAATGATCGATTGGCAAAAATAATCTGGTGCGATTTATTGATCGCCAAAATAGGATCCGAAATGCTCTCAATGAGCGTTCTTACTTTTTCGTTTTCTTGAAAGAGTTCATCTACATAGCGCTCAAGGTCTTTTCCCGCTTTTTCGATCGTTCTTTCCATTAAGACCCATTCATCTCGTGGATCAAGAACATAGCCTTCTTCTTTTCCGATCGAACGATGAATTGACTGAATCTTTCTCATGAGAGAGCGGAGAGGAAAGGTGAAATGTAATCCAATCCATAGAGAAAGAAGAGAGAGAACGGTGAGAACGGGAAGAAGAATAGTGATGATTGTTTTGTCGAAAGAAGCAATCGATCTTTCAATTTCTTGGAGATTGATTGTTTGCCTAAGCAAGTAGCGTTCTTGTTTTGTGATGTCGATAATAGCGATGGTTCCAGAAAGTGTTTTTTCGGTCTTTTCCCAAACAAGGGTAAAGTTTTCTCCCTGGTTTTTGGCAGCTTCTAAATCTTTTGTGTGGATGATTTTACGTACTTCTTCTTTTTCGTTTTCTTTGGCCGTATCGCAAAGAACCCTACCTTCCCAATCAAGTAGACTATAGCGGGTTGCGGGATCAAAGCGAATAGATGTGCAGAGTTCAAGAGGGCTTTGATTTTGAGATTCGGTTGAGTTTTTTATCACCTGTAAAGATGATTTTAGCTGATCTTCGGCTTGATTCAGAATAGATGTTTTAAGATAGTAGCGTGCTAAAAAGGCCGTTGAGACAATGGCCATAATGGTTAAAAGTAACTGAACAACCACCACGCGGCGGAGAAATTTTCCAGGAAGTGATGTGTTTAGTGATGCTTGGATCTTACTAATCATGACCAATAATTCTGTAACCGACACCACGAATTGTTTCGATTAGATTCGCATGGTCGCCCATTTTCTTTCTCAAACCAAAAATGTGGGTGTCGATAGTTCTATCTGTGACGTGGACTGGACCGTCTTGGATAAACTCTACTAGCTGATTGCGAGTAAAAACTTTTCCAGGTTGTTTGAGGAAGGTGCAAAGAATTTTATACTCTGAAAGTGTAAGCTCGATTTCTTTGCCTTCGATCCACGTTTTACACTGATCTGTATCAATCTTTACTCCTTTGAGTTCAACAGTTGCGGTTGAACTTTGAGTCTCAGAAGGTGTTTGAATTGGCCGGCGAAGGAGAACGCGAATTCTTGCGAGAAGTACATTCATTTCAAATGGCTTCGTCACATAATCATCTGCACCTGCATCTAGACCTTCTACAATTTGCTCAGGAGAAGTCATCGCAGTAAGCATGAGAATCGGTTTCACCTTCGTTTCGGTATACATTCTCAAGAATTTGCAAATTTCAATTCCTGATAAACCTGGAAGCATGCGATCGAGGATAAAAAGATCTGGAGTAGCTTTGCCTTGATCTTGAATGTATTTGATGGCGTCGCTACCGTTTGCAATGACAGTCACTTTATGACCAAGATTTGTGATGTTTGTGGCCACGAGGTCTGCAATGTCTTTTTCGTCTTCTACAAGCAAGATATGAGCATGGTTCATCGTTCCTCCCAGTCCAGATGAAAGAGCTTTGAGATATTAGCGAATACCGGAAGGTTATAGCAACGAATATGCGACTTTTGTCGTCAGGTTTTTGTTAGGAGTAGTAAATTTAAAAATACAAGGGGTTGTACGCGGCACTAACATCCTGTCGGTGCCCCAGTACAATCAATCTTAATTCAAGGTAGGGGACACGTATAAGCGATAAAGCTTATCCTTAGAGCGGCGGATCATGCAACGACCAGAGTCCTTAGTTTCAATTAAGAATTCATAAAAGTCTGGCATTGTGTCGGCAACTTCAAGAACTGATTTGCCTTCGTGCTCTCCGAAATCGATAAAAACTTTGTCTTCTTCGATGATGCCCGTGATAGGGCTGAGTTCAGCGGCCATTAATTCCCTCCTTAGAAAAGTGGCACATGATTAACAATCCTTTGTTAATCATCTTCTAAACAAATTTTTCAATATTCATCACGAAATGAAAAGAGAAATATTACTTCGAAGTAGAATAAAATTGCTTGAAGTAGGAGACGAGCAAACGGAACTCCGAAGGATATTGATCAGCAATAAGAAGCTTCACATATTCTAGAGAGCGATAAACAGGAAGTGATGGGCGATAGGGGCGCTCGGATACCATGGCAGCGATGACATCCGTAATAGACACCATCATCGTCTCGAAACCAGTGAGAATGTCTTCTGTAGGGGCGATTTTATTCTGAAGTAGCGTAAAGAGGTGGTGATTTTCGATTATTTTGAGGTAGGTCGGCCGCAAACTTAGACGTCCTGCTAGAATATTTACTGAATGAGTCGGGTGTTTGAGGAGAAGAATTTTATCTTGATCGGATAACTGAGCACTGTCGTATTTGGGCGTCGGAATGGCACTCATTCCCACGTCTTTGAAGTAACTGGTGAGAAAGAGATTTTCGATTTCTTTTTCTCCGAGGCTATGACTTTGTTTTAGGGTGCCAAGAAGGAAAAGTGATGAGATTAAAGGCTGAGCGAAGATGTAGTGGTGATGTTGTTTAATATATTCATCAAAAAGTGGTCGATGAATCTCTGGATTGTCGTAAAGAAATTGAAAAAGATTTTTGGTACTTTGAATGAGCAGGGCGAGCGAATCATCACTGGCCGTATCTTCGTAAAAATGGCCTAAATTGATTGAGAGAAGAGCGAATTGCCGTTTGCCCTTTTCGACTGAATCTCCAATGGAAAGAGAGCGTGTCGCGGCCCTTAGATTCTCTTTTTGAATATCGACAAGCTTAGAGCGATTTTCTTCTTCTATGTAGAGGGTCATGATCCCTCTGGTGATGAAGTCTTTCAGAATCTTTTTTTCTAAGGTTTGTCCAGCGGTGAGGACGATTTCATAAATATCATCTTTGACTGCATAAACATCGAAGGTCACATTGGTGATATAGAGCAATTCCCTGAGATGAATAGGGATGAGTTTGAGGGCCAAGGCATTTTGTTGAATCACTGAAAAGGCTGTCATGATTCTATTTTAGCCTGACCTTGGAAAAAGGGTAAAAAAAAAGAGGCGGGGAATACCCGCCTCTTTTGCTTTGTTTTTTTCTACTAGGGACTAATTAGGATTGATAGGAGCAAAACGCTTATCTTCTGTTCTAATCCAGTTGAGTGTCTTTCTGTTTGCATTCTGAGCGTTGCTTAAAATTGAGTTGCGCTCATTGGTGTACTTTGTCCACAACTCTTGGGCCATCTGAGATCTGTCGAAATCATAAGAAGCATCAGCTGGGAAGAAGTTATGGATGATAGCGGTTACAGCTTGAGCACGGAGGTCAGTGCCATCAGTGCGTACGTTATCAATAAGCGGCTTCATTACAACGACCGAACCATCCTGATTGCGAACAAGCTCTTCTTTGCCTTTAGTGAAAAGAACTGAATCAACATGCTTTTGAAGAGCAGCAGGGAAGGTTTCATCAATTTCAAAGAAGCTTACTTGGTTGAGTAATACGGCATGAGTCGTAAGAATTTCTGTTGTGATTGCGCCAAAGAAACGATCTGCAGCTTCATTGATAGCAGCTTTTTCAGTATCTTTAAGAGCATCGCCGTAGAGGTTCTTGATGTTGTTATCAAAAATTGCTCTCATTTTTTCAACAATTGGGAGAGTAATGCCATTGTCTTTAGCAACAGGAGTGTAATCAGTAAGAGCTAGTTTTGTTAGTCCACCGATGGCCTCAATAGACTGGCGTTTAAAAGCGTTTGTGGTTTCAAGGTAATCCTTTTGATTGTAGTAATTAACTGAACCAAACTTAGCAAGAACGTTTACAGACTGACTTACAGGTGAAAGAGTTGCAAGAGTAGCATTAAGACCATTCACGATGTAACGAGTTATACTCAAAGGATTGAGGGTTACTTTCTTCAAATAAGGAGTCTTATCTGCGATTTGGTCATTGCTAAGGATGTCACCGAAAGCATTGGCAAACATGAAAGAAATTTTTTGAATTTTTTCATTAAAGCCGTAGAAGTTACCTTCAGTTGGATTTCTGAATTGGTCAAATTGTTTACAGTCACTATAAATACCAGTCATGAGGTGGCCGTCAGTACAGAAAGGGCCGAAGCTCATTCTATCAGCATCAACTTCAGTATAACCCCATTTCATAGCAGCAAGGTCATAAGCAAGTGGAGTAAAGCCGAGTCTAATATTAGCACCAATCATAGCGGCAAAAGTAGGTACGTTGTAATCCATCAAAGAGCTACCAAGTTTTTGGCTTTCAACGAGGTTGCCTGTGAGGAAATACATGCGGAAAAGTTGTGCATGGTTAGTTGAGTTTACTGTTGTATAGGTACTACCAGCAAAGTTGTGACGAAGACCAAGTGTGTGACCTACTTCGTGAGCAACAGTTTCTCTAACTGTGTCATCGCGGAAACGCTTAATAATCGCTTCAATATCAATTTTTACACCGCTTTTTTCTGCATCTGCAATCATTTCTTTTGCTTGAAAAGCAAGCTGAGCAATTTGTTCATTTGCATGACGATTACATTCTACATGAGCAGTTGAGAAGTTCTTGAGAGATACTTTTGGGCCATGGGCATGAGCCTTGGCTTCTTTGTTTGTATTCGCAACCATTTCTAAAAGGTTATCATAACCATCATTGATCGCTGAGTTAGCAAAAATAGAAGGCATATAGACGTTAGCACGAAGGGTTTCACCAGTAAGTGGGTCTACTTCCATATCAGCATAAGCAGCACCAGCAACATCGTTATCCATCCATTGAATGATGTTATAGCCAGGAGTATAGAGATCTACACCTTCTGGAAGCATTTCAACTCTAAGAGGTTCTTTCCCTGCAACTTCTTTGAAGACTTTGTTCCAATAAAGAACAGCATCAGTAAGAGGTTGAACCATTTCAGCAGGGGTATTACGAGAGAGATGGAAAGTAATAGGCTTGTTGATATCCCATTTGGCAATGAGAGGAATTCTTTGAGCAGTTTGAGGCTGGATAAGAGGATTTGTTTCAAAGAAACCCACTTTGTTTTGGAATGTAGATACTTTGCTTGGGAATTCTTGATTATAAACATAAGACTGAAGATTATATTTCACACGCATAGCAAAGTTGTATTGTCTGCCTTCTTCGATGCTGCTTAAGCGGACAAATTGATCGATATAAAGGATGTCACCTTTGATTTCGGCGCGGTCAACATAGCTGTCAGAGATAGAAACAGCTTCTTCTTCAGCATCCTGGCCATCGGATAAATCAGAAGCAAAAGTACTTCTGCCGTAGAAGAGTTTGTTCATCCCTTTATTGAAGTCGATGGTGACGCTTGTTTCGTCTTCCTTAATTGTAGGGAAAGTCGCAAGAAGAACTTCAGTAGGGATAGCAGTTTGTTCGTAGCGGCCATCGGTTAATTCAAAAAGACCTACGGTTGGGCCGTTCTTTTTGAAATAGACAACTTTAGCGGCTAAGTGATTGCCTGTTGGATCTGGAATACTTTGAATAAGGGCAGTTCTTAAGAGGAAGTACTGACCAAGATTTTCTTTTCTTAGGGTGAGGGCATAGTTTTCATGAGCGCTTAAAGCAGAAGTTGCTTTGCTGCTCTCAGAAACTTTGACCGGATCGATGATGCGATTTGTTTCGCTCAAAGGTTGAGGAACTGGTTTGTCTGCTTGCTTTGAACAGGCGACACCGAAAAGTCCCACCATCGCGATCATTATTACTAACTTTTTCATGCTCTCTCCCTATTTAGGTTTTGGGTGGCGAGAGTGTAGTCATGGGCATTGCTAAGGCTCAATGACTCTAAAAAAATTACACTCAGTTAACCCTATTTGTGCAAGGTGTAGGCCAGAAAATCTGGTGTCATTTCGACACTTTATAAAACTTTACTGTCAATTTTTTTTTAGGCCGTCAAAAATGTAGACAATCCATTTATTTGGATTCATGGAGGAACTGCAATATATTCGCAGATTCCTTTGCTTTTATTCTATGTTTTGCATAAATCTGTCTAAGAATTAGCCGGACATTTCCGAAAAGTTTTTAGTTAGCACTAATAGGAAAAAGGGATCTCGAAATGGATTTGAGCACGGATCATTTACAAAATGTTTTATTGCGTCCTGAACTTAGAGAGCATGAATTGATCCGTTATTTGAAAAGGCTGAATGAGATTTTTACTCTCGAACGTCAGTCGCTTGAAGCTTACCCTGAAAGTCATGAGTTGGTGAGTGCTTATACCATGTTTTATATGAGCACGAATATTCCTAAGCTTTCTTTTATTCTCGATAAACTTCCAATTGAGCTTAAAGCTAAAATGAAGGCGAGCACTTTTATTGATATTGGAACAGGGCCAGGGACTTATCTTTGGGCCTGGTATGATTATTTTCAAGGCGAGGTGGGGAATCTCTACGGGATCGACAAGTCATCGCTGATGCTTGAGCAAGCTAGAGTTTGTGCTGAGAAGCTTTTTGAAAAAAAATTATCGGTTACTTTGACTCCAAGTCTTCCTCCTTTGGGAAGTGAGCCTAAGACTTTTTTCTTTGGACATAGTCTTGATGAAATGGGGATTGCTGAAGGGATAAAAATGATTGAGCGTTTGAAGCCTGAGCACATTATTGCTTTGGGGCCAGGGACGAGTGATTATTTTAAAAGTTCTCTTGATCTGAGAGAGAAGCTTTTAGCTCAGGGTTTTGAGCTTCATTATCCTTGTACGCATGAAAATTCTTGTCCTCTTTTGAAGCGTGAAGGGGATTGGTGCCATCAGATTTTTCATCATGTCCATGACCCATCGATTGAAAGACTTTCTCAGCTTATTGAGCGAGATAGGCGGACGATGCCTCTGATTGCTCAGGTTTATTCCAGAGAACGGGTAAATAAAGTTTATTCTGGAACGATGGTAAGATTTCTAGGGGAGACAAAGTTTTCTTTTGATATGCAGGTTTGTTTGAATTCGGGTGAGGAGAAAAAAATCGAGGTCCTTAAAAAGGGCCTCGACAAGGAACAAATAAAAAAATGGAGAAAAACAGACGTAGGCATCCAGCTCGAGTTTGAAGTACTCAAGCAAATCAATGCGCAAACTTTGAGAGTTCGTCTTATTTTTTCTTGAGATTTGTGTAGTCGTTACCAAATTTCTTCTTGAACTTCTCAATACGACCTTCGGTATCGATCACTTTTTGCTTGCCGGTATAGTATGGGTGGCAGTTTGAGCAGATATCAACTTTTTGAAGCTCTTTAGTGCTTCTAGTTTGGAAACTAGCGCCACAAACGCAATTTACTGTAATGTCTTTGTAGTTAGGGTGAATGTTTTCTTTCATAACGTCCTCTAGTCAGAATGTCGTTGAATGTACAACAACGAATAATAAGCCGTTGTAATTTGAACGATTTAAGCTAGACTGTCAAGTCGTTTCCTTGAACTTTGTTAAATCCTTAATTTTCCTGTTGCAAAATGGTCTACAATTGGTGTAACTTCCCACCGTCTTATTATTGAAATCAGGAGTTTAGCCATGGCCAAAAAAGGACTTGTTGAAGTTATCCATCTCGAGTGCACATCCTGCCGTCAGAACGGCCAGAAGGGCGTCAGTCGTTACGCAAAGACCAAAAATAAGAAAACTATGCCTGAGCGTATCGAAATGAACAAATACTGTCGTTATGAGCGCAAGCACACTCCACATAAAGAAGTGAAGTAATTCGAGATTTCAATTTCACGAAAAAATAAGGCCTGCTTTATAGCAGGCCTTTTTTTATTACTGATCAATGTTTGAGAGCCCATATGAAAAAATTGAAAGTGCTTGTTGTTTTTGCTCTGGTGTTAATTGTTATTAACATCTTGTTCATGCCTGACTCTTTTTATAGGGGCGATTCTACTGCCATCAAATTTTCTGCCATCAACTTAGTAAAAAATTCTCAATTTGGGATATCTCCTGAAAGGAAAAATGATCTTGAAGGTTTATTAGAAAAAAAAGGGCAGTATTATCACGAAAATACATCGAATGGTTTGTACTATGCTCGTTGGGGATTTTTTAATACCTTGATTTCGGCTATCCCAGAAATTTTTGTTTCTCATTCTGAGGAGAAACTTCTCATCACTCAAGACTCTATGCTTGCTCATAATATATTCAATGTCGTTTTGGCGAGTTCTGCTGGTGTTTTGCTATTTTTGATTGTTTCTTTTTATTCGAGTAGTGTCGGGGCCAATATCATTTTTGTTTTAAGCACTCTTTATTGCACCTATCTTTTTAATTATCTAAGAATCCAAAGTTATGAAATTCAGCAGATTTTTCTTTTACTCTTAAGTTTTTACGGGGCGATTCAATATAGAGTTCAAAGGTTGAAGCGCTGGCTGGTTCTAATTTATTTTTCATTGTTTGCTCTGGTTCTTTTGAAGGATTTTTACTTCTTGTTTGTGCCCCCCTTTTTCTTCTATCTCTTTGATCTTGATGTTAGAAAATACAGAGTCTCATTTCTTTTGAAGAGTTTTTTAGCAGTATCCCTTCCGGTTGGGATCATTTTGCTTTCCAATAAATGGCAGTTTCAGCAATACTTTTTTACAAATAAGGCCAGTCATATTCCTTATGATATGTCTCTTCATGCCTTTTCTTTAAAGTATTTCCCAGATAGAGTTTACGATCATTTGCTCAATTTGCAGGCGAGTGTCTTTATTTATTGTCCCTTGCTTTTGTTTGCCATTTTGGGGTTGAAAAGTTTTTATCAAAAGTACAAAAGAGATTTTATCTTCATCTCTACTCTGTCATTTCTCGTTTCTTTTCCCATCCTTTTTTATTATTCCTTCGGTGAATGGTGTTATGGCCCCCGTCTCATCGTCATTGTGATTCCTCTTCTCGTTTTACCAAGTATTTTTTATGTGGAGAAAATTTTTGAGGTTGGAGAGTTGAGAGGAAAAAAAATGATGTATGCTTTAATTTTAGCTTTTGTGTGCTTAACCTCGCTTAAATTTCAACTTGAATATAACTCCCGTCCATTCTTTTTTAAGTATGATTTACAAGGGCGTTTTGATCAATTCAACAACGCAGACGTGAACCGATACTTTAATGAGGTGCCACTTTTTATCATTATTCAGGAACTCAATGCTTACGCTCGTAATGCGGATGCCTTTTATCCCTTAGAGATTGTTTTGCAAAATGCTAAAGACGAAGAAGCTAAAAAATACATCCTAAAAAGTTTTAATGCCTACATACGTGCTTGGGGGCCTTGTAATTATTCTTTTGATTCTGTTTGTAAACTTGTGATTCTCAGGAAAATTTGAATTTAAAGTATTTACATTCTCTAAAATAATAATAGTCCTATGATTAACTTTTTCTCCGTTATCTTTTAAAAGGAGTCCGAGTTAATCATAGGGAAAATAAGAAATTATTCTAAAGTCTTTGTCCAGGGTCCTGCATTGACGACTTGAGTGAAACCAAGACGCTTGAGTAAGTTTTGTGCCATGGCACTTCTCATCCCAGAGGCACAGCAGACAATGATCGGTCTGTTCTTATCGAGTTTTTTTGAAGCTTCGTTTAAAGTATCTAGAGGGATATTTTGACTTTTAGGATTGGAAGCCCCTCTAAATTCTTCAGCTGACCGTACATCGATGATAAGAGCATTTTGTTTCATAAATTCTGCTACCTTTTTTTGAGTTTGTTTAAGTTTCCAAAATTTAAAACCTATTAAGGCAACCACTGCTGCAAAGGCTATATACTGATATTGTGTTTCCATTTTCATTCCTTTTACAAAGTTTTCTTAAATGAAGAGATTGAGGTTGGACTGTTCGGCATTATTTAAATAATGGGCCACACCACCAACTTCTACTCCATCAATAAGTTCTTCTTGCTTGATTCCCATGACATCCATAGACATAGAACAGGCCACAAGGTGAATTCCTGAATCCACTGCATTTTTTATAAGGGATTCAAGGCTATCAACTTTTTTCTTGTTCATCACATATCTCATCATCGCTGTGCCCATTCCCAGCATATTCATTTTGGAAAGCTTTAGTTTGCCTGCGCCCTTAGGCATCATCATGCCGAACATGGCATCGAGAAGGGCTTTGCCTGGAGAAAATTTCTTAGGGTCACGAAGTATATTGAGTCCCCAGAAAGTAAAGAAGAGAGTCACATCAGCTCCCATGGCACGTGCTCCATTGGCTATGATAAAGGTTGCCAGGGCCTTGTCGAGATCTCCAGAGAAAACAACGATAGTTTTTTTATTGCTTTCTGTCGTTCTATTCATTTGCTTTGGCATTCCTTTCTCAACAACGGCATAGAAATACTCTTTATCACTTTTCACATTTAAAAGTTTATTACCAGTTGATTCGCAGAAAGCAGGAATGTCTTTGATAAAGCCGGGGTCACTCACTTTTGCCTTGAGGCGTTGACCTACACTCATTTCATCTAATTTCTTTTTTAAAGAGAGAACAGGTCCTGGACACTGAAGACCAGAGAGGTTGAGTTCAAAATCAAAGGCAGAATCATTATTTGTCACAGGGGCTCCACAACAACTGGTAGCCTTGGCATGAGGGAGTTCATCGAGTTTATCTCCACAACAAGCGTCGTTGCATTTTTGAGTTTCGTTACAATAGCTTTTATAACCGCCGCTTAAGTTGTAGAGGTCCTTGTAACCAGCACCAGCTAGAATTCTGATAGCGTTATAAGCACGAATTCCGACTGCGCAGTTGACGATGATCGTTTTATCTTGAGGAATTTCTGCCAGACGTGAGCGGATTTCAGAGAGAGGGATGTTTACAGAACCGGGAACATTGCCACACTTGAATTCTTCAGGAGTCCGTACATCAAGGATAAAGGCCTGAGGAAATCTCTTCATCTCTGAGGGAGAAAGAAAGCGGACAAGACCTTTTTCAATATTGTCGGCCACAAAGCCTACCATATTGACAGCATCCTTAGATGAGCCGTACGGAGGGGCATAACAGAGTTCTAAGTCTTGTAGATCAGTCACTTTCATTCCGGCACGTATCGCAGTTGAAAGGACATCGATACGTTTATCGACTCCATTTGCGCCTACTGCTTGAGCTCCGAGAATTTTTCCATGATTTTTATTATAAAGAACTTTAAGAGTCATCTGGCGGGCACCTGGGTAGTAGCCGACATGGTTAAAGGGGTGGAGATAGAGGCTTTGGTAATTAATCCCGACGCGCTTTAAGTATTTTTCATTAAGGCCTGTCACTGCAGCGGTGAGGCCGAATACCTTGACGATGGCCGTGCCTTGAATGCGCTGCTCATGAGACATGAGTCCCATGATATGATTGGCCGCAACTCTGGCCTGCTTGGCCGCTGGTCCGGCTAAAGGAAGAAGGGTTTTCGTTCCGTCGACTAAATGAACAACTTCAATCGCGTCACCCACGGCGTAGATATTAGGGTCAGAGCTTTGCATGTTTTCATTTACAACAATGGCACCCTTTTCATTGAGCTTGAGATTAGCATCTTTTGCCAGATCGCTTTCGGGACGCACACCGACGGCACTTACTAAAATACCTGTTTCAATGGTTTTCCCATTATTCAGAGTGAGTTTAAGCTTGTTTTGAGGAAGTTGTTCAATCGATTTAACAGAACTTTGTAAATGAAGACGTATGCCTCTGGCCGTAATCTCATTATGTAAAATATTTGCCATTTCTCTATCGAACGCAATCATCACTTGATCTGCGAATTCAACGAGTTCAGTTCTAATTCCTTTATCTGCCAAATTTTCGGCTACTTCTAAACCAATAAAGCCTCCGCCAATCACAACGGCATGATTAACTTTGTTTCTCTCAATGTGAGAAATAATTTTATCCATATCAGGAATCGTCTTAAGGGTGTGAACGAGATCGGCCCGGTAACCTTCCATAGAGGGAATAAAAGCACGCGCCCCAGGAGACAATAGAAGTTTATCATAAGCTTCTTCGGTGACTTTACCATTTGAGTGATTTTTAACTTGAACGGTTTTTTTCTCCTTGTTAATGGAGATAACTTCGTGGCCTGTTTTGACTTCAATATTATAAGCACTCTTAAAATCAGTTGGGGTTTTTAAGATGAGATCATCTCTTTCAGGAATTGCTCCAGATATATGGTAGGGGAGACCGCAGTTAGCAAAGGAAACGTAGTCACCACGTTCAAAGATCGTAATTTGAGCTCCTTCATTTAAACGGCGTAGTCTTGCAGCAAAGGAAGCTCCGCCTGCCACTCCACCTATAATGATTATTTTCATATGTGTCTCCTTTTTATAAAAATCAAACTTGAATATATTATAATTCTGTAATATATTAATATGAGTTTTCACTTCCTTTCAAGTGGTATTACTTAAACAAGGAAAAAATTATGTCCCACGCACATGAAATAAGTTCAATGAATTTTGATGAGACCCTAAAAAACAATAATATCGTAGTGTTAGACTTCTGGGCTTCTTGGTGTGGACCTTGTAAAACCTTTGGTCCGATCTTTGAAAAAGTGGCAAGTCGTCAACCTGATGTTTTCTTCGGAAAAATTAATACAGAAAATGAGCAATTGTTGGCCAGTGTTCTCAATATACGTTCTATCCCTACGATTATGATTTTCAGAGAAAATATCTTGGTTTTTGCTCAGGCCGGAGCTCTTCCTGAAAAAGCCCTTGAAGACGTTCTTACTCAAGTGAAAAACTTGGATATGAATGAAGTTAGATCACAAATAGCGAAAGAAGAAGCAGAAGAATCGACTAAAATTAACTCTTAATTTTGCATTTCGTTATTAAGATAAAAGTAATTAATTGATATATTGTAAAAACTTAATTTGTTAATGGATGAATTATGAAAAAAACTGTAAAACTTGATGAACGTTGTGTGATGGCGGCGAAGGTTTTTAAAACCCTTTCTCATCCTCTTCGACTCAAGATTCTTTGCAATCTTTTTGACGGAGAAAAGGCCGTGGGGGAATTGGAAGAGCTCTGCCAAGGGTCACAATCTTTAGTCTCTCAATGTTTAAAACGTCTTGAACTTGAAGGTTATGTAGGACCAAGACGCGAGGGCAAAAATGTTTATTATAGTATCACCGACGAACGTCTTGTTGAGGTTTTTAAAAGTTTTGAACAAGCCTTTTGTTGCGTAAAAAAGAAATAGTTGGAGTTATTTTATGAAGAAAGTTCTTTTGCTAAGCCTGCTTAGTCTTTCAGCTTATGCTGAAAAATTTAACCTTGATCAATTAGTGGAGCAGAGTGAGTTGAATTCTCCTCTTCTTAAAACGAATCAAGCTAAGGTGAGTTATGCTGAAGCGGCCAGCAGCCTGGCCAATTCTTATTACTTTCCTGTTTTTAATTTTACTCAGCGCTATACTGAATCAACCAATCCTGTTCAGGCTTTTGGGATGAAGCTCATGCGTGAAGACTTTTCCCAGAGCGATTTTGCGATGGATAAACTCAACAATCCAGATAAGACCAAAGCTCATCAAAGTTCTTTCACTCTCTATGTACCAATTGACATCGCTGGTTCTATTGGGGCCCAAAAGAGTGTGATCGAAGCTCAAAAAGAGGCGGCTCAGTTTGAAGGGCAATGGATCAAAAAAGAAATTAAAAAGAATCTGACTGCTCTTTATCATGCCTATTACTCTTTGGATGATCTTCAAAAGTTTTTTCAAAGTGAGAGGGAGTTTCTTTCTAAAATAGTGAAGCTTTATGATACTAAAAGTGATGAAAACAAGAACCGTTATCTCTCTTATAACCAAGCGCGAATCATATTAGATTCTTTGCAAGAGGGCAGTGAGGTTCTCAGTAACGAAAAAAATAAGATTCTTAAAAATATGACTTATTTGGCTGGCGTCGAGAGTATTGAGTTGGAACGCAAAGATGCTCCTAAGATCAACTTCAAGGATCTTTCTTTGAAAACTCAGGAGCGCTATGACTTGGCGTCTATGTCTAAATACGTCAGTTCCCTTGAAGCCGAGGTTTCTAAAGAAAAGCGTGGTTATTTGCCTGAGTTTTCTCTTTTCGGTCAATATAATCTGACAAGCGAAAAGTTTGGCAAAGATCCAGGCAATGATACGACAGTAGGGGCTCAGCTTAGTTGGACTTTAGGACTTTCTACTTCTGAACGTATTTCTCTTAGTAAAGCGAAAACTCTTCAGGCCCGTTATGAATATGAAGATAAAGAACGTAAGGCAAAAACGGACATTGCTATTCAATCTGAAGAACTAGAAAAAATTGAAACAACTCTTAGACATATGGAAAACCGTCATAACATTTTTTCTGAAAATAAAAAGATTTTAAATTTTCAATATCAACGAGGTTCTGTCGAGTTATATAATCTTTTGGATAACTTTATTTCTTACGTCCAAAATTATTCAGACCTTATGAAACTCAAGGCTGAGTATCAATCTAAGCTCGCAACCTATAAACAAAATTTTAAAGAATAGTTCGGAGTCTATATGAAACTTGGATTTGCTGGTCAGATTTCAAAAAAATTTTTGAATTCAAAATTGACCCTGTTGTTTGTTCTTGTCTCTCTTATTTTAGGCGTTTTTTCGGTCATCATGACGGCCAAAGAAGAAGAACCTCAGATCAAGGTTCCGATGATCGACGTCATGATCCCGGTTCCTGGCTATAGTCCTACTGAAGTAGAAAAAAGAGTTAGTAACGTGGTTGAAAGGGAGATGAGCTCCCTTATTAAGGTGAAGCACGTTTATTCTACCTCCATGGAAGACTTCTCTCTTGTTACTGTGCGATTTGAAGTGGGGGAGGATCTTGAGACTAGTCTTGTCAAAGTTCATCATAAGATGATGCAACTAAAAGGGAAGCTTCCTAGTGAGATCATGGAACCTACTGTTAAGTCTTATACTATCGATGACGTTCCTTTTTATTCTCTGACTTTCTTTTCAAAAGATTTAAGTTCTTCTCAAATTCGTCACGAGATTTTTCCTGTAGTTAAAAAGCTTCAGGAAATTGATGGTGTTGCTGAGCTTTCTTACATTGGGGGAGAACGTAAGGTAGTTCGTGTTTCTCCAGATGTTAAGAAACTTCAAAACTACGGGATTACCCTCGTTGAAATGAAAGATGCGGTTGAAAAATCGAGCACCGAATATACTGTGGGGGTGGTTCATGAGCGTAGTCCAGAACCTCTTCTTGCAGTGGGGTCCTTTGTTAAAGATGTTAAAGATATTGAAAATATTCCCGTAGGTCGTCGTTTAGGAAAAACTCTTAAGCTTTCAGATGTGGCCTCTGTTAAATTTGATTTCGATAACGAAAAGAATTCTGTTCTTCATGGGAAAGAATTTCTTCCTGCTGTGACGGTTACCTTCACAAAGAAAAAAGGCACAAATGCCACGACTCTAGCTAAAGATATTAAAGTTAAGCTCGATGAGCTTTTAAAGTCCGCCTCGTTTACAGATAAAATCTCTTATGAAGTTACTCGTGACTATGGAGCGACAGCAAAAGAAAAGTCCGACGAACTTCTTGAACACCTTCTTATCGCAACTATTTCAGTAATGGTTCTTATTGCTCTTGCAATGGGTTTTAGAGTTTCTCTTGTGGTAGGTATTGCTGTCCCTGTCACCCTTGCGATGACCCTCTTGATTTACTATCTCATGGGTTACACCTTAAACCGTGTGACTCTTTTTGCTTTGATCTTTTCTATTGGTATTTTAGTGGATGACGCTATCGTGGTTGTTGAAAATATTTATCGCCACTTAGCTTTAGGAAAAGGAAAAGACAGAGACGAAACAATCAATCATGCGACTGATGAAGTTGGTAATCCCACAATCCTTGCAACCCTTACTGTCATCGTGGCCATTATGCCTATGGCCTTTGTAGGGGGAATGATGGGACCTTACATGCGTCCAATTCCTATTGGCGCGTCGATGGCCATGATCTTTTCTCTTTTTATTGCTTTTATTGTCACTCCTTGGGCATCCAAACGCCTGATTGGCAATAATATTAAGGTTCATGAAGAACATCATGATGGTCTTTTCTCAAAAGTATTTAGAAAAATCATGTTATGGATTGTGGAACGTCCACGTAACTCTCTTATTGTTGGTGGCGTTGTTGTCGTAATGCTTTTGGCTTCGATGTCTCTTGTTGGAACAAAGCATGTAAAAGTCAAAATGCTTCCTTTTGACAACAAGTCTGAGTTTCAGGTTTTGATAGACATGCCTCCTGGTTCAACTCTTAAAGATACTGAAAAGCTCGCCCGTGAAATGAGTACGAAGCTTTATAGCTATAGAGAAGTGAAAGACATTCAAGCCTATGTGGGAACTGCAGCTCCTTTTAACTTTAGTGGTATGGTGAAGCACACTTTTATGCGTGCTAATTCTTATCGAGCTGATCTTCAGGTGAACCTTCTTTCCAAGCACGAAAGGGATATTCAAAGTCATCCTTTGGTCACTCAAATTCGTGATGATATCATGAAGGAATTTGGATCAAGACCAGGACTTGAAATTAAGTTTCTTGAAATTCCTCCTGGACCTCCTGTAATGTCAACTCTCTTAGGGGAAGTTTATCATCCAGATGCCAAGATTGAAGAAGAGGCGACAAAAAAACTTGCTGAGATTTATCGCTCGATTGATGGTGTTGTAGAAACAGACACTACTTATGATCTGCCTCAGTCTAAAGTTTTCTATGATTTTGATCGTGAGAGAGGCATGGTCCATGGCGTTCCTCAAAAATATGCTGTGGCCACCATGCTCATGGGAGTAGGTGATCTTAATCTCTTCCCTCTACATATTGATAATGAAGAAGAGTCTGTGTTCATGCGTATGACTTTGAGTGAAAATGTGATGAAAAGTGATGCCGCTCTTTTAAATCTTCTTGTGCCTTCCATGGAAGGGGACAAGCTTCCTTTGAGTAAAGTCTTTAAAGTGGAAAAGCGTGAGAGCGAAAATCCTATCTATCACAAAGATTTGAAAAAAGTTTCTTATGTGATGGCCGAGGTGGCCGGAGCTGAAGAAAGTCCTTTCTATGCCATTCAGAAGATGAGTGACAAGTTATCAGACTATGAAGTGACTTATACTCATGTCCCTCATTCTATCACTAAACCTGTTTTAAAATGGGATGGGGAGATGGATATCACAATCGAAGTTTTCCGTGATATGGGAATTGCTTTTCTCATCGCGGTGATCTTCATCCTTATCATTGTGATCGGTTGGTATAATTCCTTTATCTTGCCTCTCATTATCATTGTACCTATTCCTTTGACTCTCATCGGTATTATCCCTGGTCACTGGATGGTTGGAGCCTTCTTTACGGCCACATCTATGATTGGCTTTATTGCCGGAGCGGGGATTACTGTCCGTAACTCCATTATCCTTGTGGACTTTATTGAAATGAAGAGGGCCGAAGGCTTAAGTGCTAAGGACGCCGTGATTGAATCTACTATCGTAAGATTCCGTCCTATCCTTTTAACGGCCTTAGCTGTCTTGGTTGCAGGAGCAGTCATTCTTTTTGACCCTATCTTCCAAGGTTTAGCGATTAGTTTAATGGCAGGCTCTATTATATCTGCCTTGCTTTCCATTCCTTTAGTGCCAGTTCTTTATTACTGGCTTAGAAAAGATAAACAAACAGTACAAAGATAATAATAGGAGGTTTTATGAGTGGTTGTTGTGGTGGACATGAAACAAAAACTGAAGAAAATAAAGGCTGCTGCTGTGAAGCGATTACACCAGAGTTGCAAATAAAAGTTGATCGCTACTTGCGTGGGATCGCAGGGGCAATGATTCTTATCTCTGTGGCATTAAATTTTTTGCATTCCCCATTGTGGATTTGGTTTACGGCCTTTATCGGCTTAAACCTTTTACAATCGGCCTTCACTCAGTGGTGTCCGATGATTACGATTCTAAAAAAGTTGTTTAAATAACAAAAACAAAGGGGAGCTTCGCTCCCCTTTGTTTTTACTTTTTCTTTTTGGCAACTTTCGCTAGCTCTACAGCGATTTGTGTTCCTACTTCAGCATTGCTTTTGACAAGGGCGATATTGGCCACAAGTGACTTGCCTTCGGTGAGTGCTTTGAGGCGTGAAAGAAGGAAAGGGGTGACTTCCTTGCCTTGGATGCCTTTTTTGGCAGCTTCTTTAAGAGCTTTTTCGATGAGAGCAGTAATAAATTTATGTTCGAGGGCGTGTTTTTCTGGGATAGGGTTTGCAATAACAACGCCACCTTTTAGGCCTAATTCCCACTTGGTGTAGATCATGTTGGCGATCTCTTTGGTAGAAGAGAGATCATAATCAACTTTGAGTCCGCTTCCACGGGTGTAAAAAGCTGGAAGTTCTTTAGTCTTATAACCCACAACTGGAACACCTTGAGTCTCAAGGAATTCTAAGGTTTTTGGTAAATCGAGAACGGATTTTGCTCCGGCACAAATAACGGCAACATTAGTTTGAGCTAGTTCAGTTAAGTCTGCAGAGATGTCCATGGTCTCTTCAGCACCACGATGAACCCCACCGATACCGCCTGTCACGAAAACTTTAATACCGGCTAAAGCAGCAAGGATCATCGTTCCGGAGACAGTGGTTGCGCCGTTTTTCTTAGCGGCGACGACGTAAGGGATATCGCGGCGTGATGTTTTAATCACGTCTTTAGATTTAGCGAGCATAAGAAGTTCTTTTTCAGTGAGACCGATTTTAATGCGTCCATCAATGATCGCCATCGTGGCAGGAGTTGCGCCACCTTTTCTGATGATCTCTTCGATGGCCTTGGCAGTTGTTAGATTTTCTGGATAAGGCATGCCGTGAGAGATGATAGTGGATTCAAGGGCCACTACAGGTCGACCAGTTTTGAGGGCTTTTTTAACTTCAGGGGAATAGTCTATAAACTGTTTCATAAAAACCTCGATTAAGAATTTTCTCCATTATAGCAGAAAACGAGTCGGGGCAAAGAAAATGAGTCTACAAATAGATTTTTTTCTGGCAAACTTTTTTAAGATTCTTAATTGAGGTGAATATGATTTCTCCAGAAAAAAAACAAAAAATTATCAAAGAAACGAAGGCCATCATTCTTATCATTGTTGTGGTTTTTGCGTTTCGCTCAACTTTTTTTGAGCCCTTCCGTATACCATCGGGTTCTATGATTCCTAGTCTTATGATCGGAGATTTTATTCTGGTAAATAAGTTCTCCTACGGTTTTAAGCTCCCTTATAGTGATATGTTTGGTGATCCTGTGTATCTTACAAAGTTCACTGGGCCTGCTCGTGGGGATGTTGTTGTTTTCAAATATCCTCTTGATCCATCTGTGAATTATATCAAGCGTATTGTCGGTCTTCCTGGTGATTCCATTGAGGTGATCAATAAGAAGCTTTTCATCAATGGTAAGCCTCTTGAAGAGAAGGAAATTGATGGAAAGAAAATTATGGATGATATGGATGAAAAGTTTAAAGAATATAAATTTCATTTTTACGAAGTGAAGACAGGTGAGCATAAGCACGTTATGCAAGAAGCCGAAGGAAACTTTGGGCTTCCTTCTAGCTTTGGTCCTGTGATTGTTCCTTCTGATTATTATTTTGCGATGGGTGATAACCGTGACTTCTCTGCTGACGGTAGAGTTTGGGGCTTTATCCCTAAAGGAAATATTAAGGGGAAGGCCCTCTTTGTTTGGTTCTCTTGGATTATCCCTTTCTTGGACGATCATCCGACAAAGATCCGTCCTTGGCGTATTGGGACTCAAATTAACTGATTAATTTTGTTGGCAAAACTCCTATATTTGCAAAGTTGTACAAAAGTACCAAAAAGCTTGGCGTATGTCTAAAACCTGCGTTAAGCTTTTTTTAAATAAAAATACTTAAAGGAGTTTTTATGCGTAAACTCATTCTTCTTTTAACTCTTTGTTCTTCTCAAGTTTGGGCCTTCACAGCTCAAGATCTTATCAGTATAGATTGTAAGGCCAGCAATGGCGTGAGTATCAAAACTCATGAGTGGAATAATGGAAAGCATATCATTGAGACTCAGTGGTTCAGCATAAGTAAATTTTTTATTGCTCAGACTGAGATCGCTCGTGATGGAAGTCAGGGTGTGATTTCTTTGAATTCTATTGATCAGTCATATTTCATGGAAGGTAAGCTAGATCGTTTTAATCCCTCTCAGTCTGTGACTTTAGATCTTTATGCTAAACATCCTGCGGGGAAGATTTTTGTGACTAAAGCCCATTGCATTTTAGATTTCAAACGTAGTTAAAAAAAAGCCCGCTTCAAAGAGCGGGCTTTTTTTTTATTTTAAACTGATTTTCTTACGATGTTTTCAAGAAATTTTGGAAAGCTGTGACCCAT
>JACCEE010757700.1_pt1 | contig 24495 bp, 22 predicted proteins | sample 7449931 | NCBI WGS metagenome assembly JACCEE01 (sample SAMN15323457, study PRJNA562643) | freshwater metagenome | isolation source: river surface water | place: USA:Blue River Watershed | collected 2017-08-19 | reverse complement strand
TTGCGCAATTCTTTTTCACTCAAAACTATCATTTTTTCTATTTTCTTTACACTCTATTATTATATTTACTAATTATAAACCATTATCGAAAACAACAAGAGAATAAAATATATGCACAACATTATCACAGAAAATTTTATATATAACGTTTTCAAAAGAATATTAAAAGAAAATGAAGAAAATGAAATTGAATTAAAAGAAGAGGATGAACAGCTATTAAAAAACAAACTCTTTCAAGAAATACAAAATTTATTCGCAAGTCACAACTTATTACGTGATAAACCTGGTACATCAAAATCAATATACTCTACACAGTATGCTAAGATTTTTTCTTCTTTAATAAATAAACCGCAGGGAAGAGAAAATGATTTAACATTTTTAAAAGTTGCTAATAAAGAGATGTTAACAAAAATACTTCAGGAAATACAAAGTAGTAATAACGTTGATGTAGACTTTAATAAATTTAAAGAAGAAATAACTAAAATAAACGAAGCAGAAGACGAAAAAAATCAGATATTAGATCAAATAATAGCAGCCAATGAAACGACAATCTTTGATGATAACTTATTAAACACCATTAAACGATCAGATGTAATTGTATTATATAAGAAATTAATACAATTTATTGTTAACAGCGCAGTCAATATTTCTCTTAAATATAAAGGGTTATTAGTTTTAGAAGGTCAAAAAGACACACTTGAAGTTTTTTTTAAAGAAGAAAATATAATAAAGACTGCAGAGGGAAAAATAGATTTAAGTACAATTAATATTAATATTTCGTCTTTTTGCAAAAAATTATTTCAAGAACAGACAGTAAAGAAGATCGTCAACGGTACTGAATCACCAGAGACAATACGTATTGGAGAAAAATTGTATGAAGAATTTCAAAAAATATTGGCTAGCCATGATATAATATCTAACGATTATAGTAAATTAAATATTAATAACAACACAAGCGGATCCACACATAAAACAATTATATACCAGTTATACGGGTATGCTGTTGTGTGTTTCTTTGATAATATTTTCAATATTATTCGTAAAGAAGTAGCAGTACATGAAAAATTTATAAATAATTTAACAATTGACCCGAAAGTTAGTTACAAAAAAATAATTGAGATTGGTGGCGAACTTAGTAATGATACTGCTATAGGTGATATGAAAATAAATGATATAAATGACACAGAAATATTTATTAAAAAATTAAACGTAAATGCCTTTAATTTGATATCAAATCAAGAGTTTACAAAATTAGGTAGAAATATATTTAATAAGTTATTAGGTCTTCCAGAAACGCAAGAAGAAACAAATCAAAAGACTACAAATGAAAACAAAGATTTGTTATATTTAACACCTTCAAAGATAACAAAAGCGAATTTGACATTTAAGCCTTTTGGTGCTTTTGAAAATAATAAGCAAAAATATGTGTTTATCGCACAAAATTTACTTCAGGGTAAAGCGCAAGGGAATCTTAGTAACATTTCATTTAATTTAGGTACTGAATTGTCTGAGACTTTCAAAACGAGGGTTTGGAGTTTTTCAAAAAGTCTCTTTGAAGAAAGTAGAAACTCTTTATCGCTTTTATCACTTCTAGATAAAAGCGATCAGTTCAATCAATTAAAATTATCATTTTTTGAATATTTAGCCGATTCGAACGAGTTAGGTGGAGTAATACAAAATTATATGAGTAAAAGAAAACAAAAAGTTTTTATATTAGATCTTGAAACAGTAAAGTATATATATCTTAGTATTTTGCAAAAAACACTTCGTCTAGAAACTGTGCAAAATGAAATATTTCTTGAAGCTAGAAAAGTAGATGATACGATAACACAAGAAGAGTGTATAAAAAAATATTTAAATGGTATCTCTGTTAACGGGAATGCTTATAAATCTTTTGATGATATTTTTAAAGTTCAAGAAGAAGTGCAAGAAGAGAATAGTCAATAATAAATTAAATTAATTCCCAACCCCAGTCTTGCCCTGACATGCCGTCGGCGTTATAATCTGTGACAACGCCTTCGAAAAAGTTTTTAAAGCTATCTCCGTTAATAATCCAATCAAGCCATGTTAAAGGATTATTTTTAATTGCGAATATAGGTTTTAAGCCTAATTGAATTAAACGACGATCAGCGATATATCTGATATATTGTTTAACTTCTGATGAGGATAAGCCTTGTGTTTCACCCATTTCGTAGGCTAAATCGATAACTTTATCTTCTAGATCAACAGCGTTGGTGAACATTTTGTAGATATCGGATTTTAGTTCATCGTTGACAACTCGTGGGTTTTCTTTGACATATTCCCTGAAGAGTTGTGTCATGCCTTGTACGTGCATGGTTTCATCACGAATACTCCATTCCACAATCTCACACATACCGCGCATTTTACCGTAGCGTTGATAATTGAGTAGCATGACAAAAGCGCTGAAGAGTGACATACCTTCGTTGCAGGCTGATTGAGCTAGGGCGCAGGCAAGACCTTTTTTGGTTGAGACATCGGCTTTTTGCATAAATTCAATTTTTTCTTTTAATTGATGATATGATAGAAAAGCTGAATACTCTTCTTCTGGTAAACCCAGCGTATCATTTAGAAGGGCGTAGCTACGTTGATGGGTACCTTCACGGTTTGCGAAAGAAAGTAGCATAGAGCGTATCTCGTTATTCTTGAATTTAGGTATAAAGAGATCGCAGTAATTGCCACCGACGGCAACGTCAGATTGGGTGAAGAGACGTAAAATTTGTGTGATATGATTTTTTTCAGATTGGGAAATTTTGCCGCTCTTCCATTGATTGACATCTTCTTGTAATTTGGCTTCCCAACTACCCCAATGAATTTTTTCGTGTGATTCAGCCATTTCCATGGCCCAGGGATATTGAAAAGGCTTGTAAGTAATATTACTTTCAGTTAAACTCATTTTTTATTCTCTTGTTGATATGTTAAAGAACTTATTATAATAATTATAAAATTTATAAGTCGACAATACAAAAATATATATTATTCTTGTCCGCTAAATGTTAATATAACTCTTCCTCTGAATATATCCCAAAAGTCTTTTACACATTGACATAATAATTTTTCAAAATTTATTGAGACTAATTTATTAATAAATGCACTGTCATTTTTATATTTTGGCGCCAAACATCTTTTAACAATATCATATGGATTGCTGGAACCGATTAAATCAGGATTGGTTGAATTTGTACTTATTATTGTGCATGTATCAGGATCTAACCAACCAAGAGCCATTATAATTTGATTAAAAATTACGTCTGTTGCTTGACTTACTGCTTGTGCTCTACCTTCAAAAACGCCCGCAGCTAAAGCATTAGTGCCGTCTGATGTCGTAATTCTTTTTATTTTTTGATATATTTCGTCGAATGAAAATGAAATATCTTCGAAACTAGCAGAATCCACAATTTGATGTAACATATTAAAAGGTGTGGGTGGATCTGTATCTGTTTCTGTGTGTGAGCCTAAATATATTAATACTCCGTTTGCGTTATCTGCTGCTAAATCTGTTGATTGTCGTAAAGTGTTAAATAACTTTTGAACTGATGGGTTGTAGATATCTAATGCTTCTGATAAAATTGAAATAATCTCTTCTATATTATCTGTAATATCGATAAATCTATCAAAACGATTAATTATTTGTTTATCAACCAAAATAGCTTTTGTTGCAAGATTTGAAGGAAACATAAATGTATGAATATTACAGCCTTGATAATTTTTTAATCTCCAATCAAGTTGCTTTGAAAATTTTTCATTAGGAATATTAGTCATTGTGCGATTGCGTTCATGAGGTTGAATATCGTATTTTTGATTTATATCTCCGCCTACATAATGAATGCCTCCGTATGAATGAGCCATTTCCTGTATAACTTTTTTAATTAAATTTTTTAATTTATTTTCATTCAATAACAATTTAAACTCTTTTTGATTCTAAATATAATTATAGTGGTTCCATACTAAATATACTAAATGTCAATATAACTCTTCCTCTAAAAATATTCCAAAATTTTTCAATAAATCTAAATTATAAAATCTTAATTGATCTCTTGCAAAGTTTAAATATTTAAACTTTAAACTCTAGAACTAAATGTCAATATGACTCTACCTCTAAACATGTTCCAAAATTCACCAACACATTGACATAACATATCTGACACGCCGACGGACACAATTTCTTCAATTAATTCTTCATTGTTTTTATACATTGGTGCTAAACAACGTTTAATAATGTCATGAGGGTCACTTGAACCAGCTAAACCTGGATTTGTTGGGTTATCACTCAAAATTGTGCATGTATCAGGATCTAACCAACCAAGAGCCATTAAAATTAGACTCCAAACAACTTCATAATCAGAGCTTCTTGACAATGCTCGGCCTTCGAATGCACCTTGAGTCTTTTCGTTTCCATTTGGCAATTTTATACGCTCTAATTCTAATAAGCTCAATCCATTTGGCAATTTTATATCATCTAAAGCCTGGTATAGTTCATGAGATAAGTCAAATGTTTGAAAATGGTCAGAGTCAATAACCTGATGCAACATGTTAAAAGCAGTAGGAGGATCAGCCATGTCGTTAGTATGAGGCCCTAAATATATTAATACTCCGTTTTTATCATTGTTAGCTAGTCGTGTAGACTCTCTTAGAGTATTAAATAACTTTTGAACAGATGGATCATTTTCATCTAATGACTCTGACAATGCTGCAATTATGTCTTCTATTCTATCTGTAATGTCAATAGCTCTAGAAAGAGTTGTATCATACAACAAGAGATCTTTTATTCTTGATTCGCCTGTGCCAAAAAGATGATTATTTTTAAAAATATCATCGATATCTAAATTTGATGGGAACATGCAAGTGTAGATATTACAGCCTGGATAATTCTTTAATCTCCAGTCAAGTTGTGTTTGAAATTTATCATAAACTGCTTTATCATAAGCTGCAACTGTCATACTATTTCTATTTTTTTGAACGCCATAAACATTTTCCGGAGAAGTTATATCGTCTTTTGGATATTTAATACCACCTACAGGGTGAATACCGCCAAAAGAATGTGCCATTTCTTTGATAACTTGTCGAATTAAGCCCTTTAATTTATTTTCATTTAATAACAATTTAAATACCTTTTTATATATATATATATATATTAACCTTGACAACTTAAACATTCAGTATCTTTAAAATCTTTTAATTTATCACTTCTGACTTTTTCGCTGACATTTTCAGCTTTTGCCCCTGCATTTGTGCGAAGATAATATAGACCTTTTAATTTATTCTTCCACGCCCTTAAATGCACAGCATTCACAATCGCTTTGTCTGTACCCGCCGGGAAGAATAAATTAACACTCTGCCCTTGACAAATAAATTCCTGTCGATCAGCAGCATGATCAATTAACCATCTCTGATCAATTTCAAAAGCTGTTTTAAAGACATTCTTTTCCCATGCATTTAAACACTCCAAATGTTGAACTGATCCGTCATTGGTAATAACTGAAGTCCATATGTCATTTAACCAACTTTCACGATCATCAGCATTTTGTTGTAAAGCTTTTTCATTTAATAAGTTTTCCAAATAGCGATTCTTTACTAAATGAGCGCCAGCTCGTGTTCGATGTGTATAAGCATTGCTTTTATAAGGTTCTATTGAGGGTGATGTACCTGCGATAATTGAACTGTTAGCATTGGGTGCAATTGCCAATAAATGAGCATTTCTAACACCGTAACCTGATGCGTCAGGTGCTTCACCTCTTATGACTGCAAGTTCTTGTGTTTGTTTAGTCGCTCGTTCTTTAATTAGACTGAATATTTTCATGTTTTGGGCTTTAGCTAAAGCACTTTCCCAGGGAATATTTTTAGATTGCAAATATGCATGAAAGCCCATAGCGCCTAAGCCTAAGGAACGTTCTTGAATTGCACTAAAACGTGCTTTACGTAAACCGTGATCAGTTGCATGATCAATGAAGTATTGAAGTACGTTATCCAGAAATGTGATGCAATCTTCAACGATTGTTGTGTTTTTCCATTCTTCGAATTTTTCAAGATTGAGAGAAGAGAGACAGCAAACTGCGCTTCGATCTTTGTTAGTTGTGAGATGAATCTCGTTGCAATTATGAATTAACACATTATTTGCAAAGAAATTTTGATTATTTTCTACTTTAATATCATATACAACTTGTGTATTTTCAATTTTCTTTATTTTAATTGCCATTTTTTAATCCTTTAATCTCATGGGCTGTTAACCAATCTTTTCTATCAATGTCTTTCTCAAAACATTGTCTTCTTTGTTGTGTATGTATGTTAATATACCAATGCTTTCCCTTTGTTGAATTGGATAGCCTTGATATATGTTCTTGAGTTATGATATATTTGAAATCATTATCGTTTAGAGAATATATTTCTTTCATAGCGTTTTTAAAACCTTTTAAACCTGAACCGTATTCTCTAAATCTAAATTTAGAATATGACTTAGGAAAATCATATTCTTCGCTACTAAACATTTGCCATTTTCGAACAGGCATATGATTTGTCTTGAGAAAATAATCATATGCTTTTTCTAAAATTTCAATATCCTTTACACCTGAATATGTCGGATTTCTCTCTCCTGACATTCTTTCACTTTTTGTTTTCTTCCATCTTTCCAGTTTAGCATCAGGAACAATCCATCCTCCATCACCCCCTATTGTTTCATTTAGACCATTTTCAAAGGTGTCAAAATTTTTTATCATTTCGATTTCTTTTTCTTTCGCTTCTTCTTTACTTTTACATTCATGCAAAATAGAACTTTCAATATCAGATACTCCATATTTTTTTATGGCTCTATAAAACTTTGATTCAAAACCTGCTTTACAATTTAATATATGTTTATGCAATCTTTTTTCAATAGTTAATGATGTATAGCCAATATATGATTTATTTGTTGATTTAAAAGTATGAATATAAATAATAAATTTTTCACTCATTCGTTTTCCTTTTTTTTATATAGGATTATGACTGAGTGAATTTCATTATTTTATTAACAATTCATCTTGTTCTGTAAGGTCTTTAGCCATCACGTAGCCTCTGTTTTTTGTAAAGATCAAATGCTCAGGTGTACAAATTAATTTAAATCCTGTTTCATCATCCTCAATTTCCAACAATTCAGCACTTTCTGACATCAATTGACCTTCTAACACTTTTTGAAATTCATTTACTTTCTTATCAATATTATATGATAATACATAAATGTCTTTGTTTTCTTCAAACTCTGCAATAACGTCTTTAATGTTCATTTCTTTGATTTGATTATCAATCATAACTGTTAATAAAGAATCACCAGTTATACACAAATTGCTACCATGTATCTTTAAACCTTTTTCTTGTTGATATTGTGGCAATTTTCTATTCGCCTCATCAATAAAATTTAAATAAGGTTCACCTGTACGAAAACGAACTTCTAGAATTCTTTGCCACAAATCTCTGGCCCCAATTGTATCACGTACACCTTTTGTTTTTGGATCAATTAATTGCCAATCCCGATCATCAATTACAGCTTGCATAAAATCATCTGTAATATTAATAGCGTTATTTAAATTAAAACATTTACGATGACTATCACCGCCTGTTGGAACACGAATGTTTAAAAATTCAACAACGTCTGGATGTGAAATATCAATGTATGCAGCGTAACTGCCTTTTCGTGTTTTCCCTTGACGATAAGCTGTCATATCAGCGTCAACGGTTTTTAGGAAAGGGATAGGCCCGGGTGAAATTTCACTATTTGCTCTCACTGCAGACCAATGTCCTCCGACTCCGCCGCCTTTGACTGACATCCAACGTAATTCGTTGCTGTGATCCATTAATCCTTCAAGACTATCATCTACATAGCTTAAAAAACAGCTGATGGGTAAGCCTTTGGAATTTTGACCGTCAACTGTTTTGGCGTTAGATAAAATAGGTGAAGAAAACATGAACCAGTTTTTTGCAGCATATTCGTAAATTCTTTGAGCTAATTGCAAATCGTTTTGACAAAAAGCTAAAGCTGCTCGAGCGTAGCTCATTTGAGGGGTTGTTTCACCTTCTAACATATAATAATCTTTGAGTAATGAATATGCTTGTTCATTGAGATTACTATCGTATTGTGCATCAATTTCTATACCTTGATAATTCATAAAAACTTTTAAACCTTATAAAAAATTTATTTCAAATCAGAACTTCCTACTTGTCCATTCTGACGTCGAGACGATTTGGTAATTTCTAAATATTCGTCTTCAGTGATAACCTGAAAATCGTTATCACATTTTACGACAACGACTTGAAATGGTAATTTATCACCTTGACTGATAATATATGAAAGATCTGAAACGTTAACAGCGTTGACGAAGATTTCTCCTGTGTAGCCTGGATCAATCACGCCTGCTCGAACTTTTAGAGGTGTTTTTGTGACAGAACCTCTTTCCAAAATTAAACCAGCATGTGAATGAGGTAAAGCAATATGCAAACCTGTCGCAATTGTCGCCCCCTTTTGACCCTGTTGCGTTGTAGCTGGATCAATTTGCGTCATTTGTGTCGCATATAAATCCAAACCAACACTTTCACCTGAATATGCAGGTACATAACTCTCAATATTTTTATGTTGTAAAATTTCTCTCAAATGTGAATTTGGGTAAACTTTAATCATTATTCTTCTTCCTTGTTCTGAATTTCATTCCACTTTTTCTTTAACTGTTCTTTTAGATCGAGTTTGTCTTGTTGTATAATTTCATTAAGTGTTAATTCAGTTTCATCTAAAATTTCAAATTTAGATCGGGCTGTATCAATATTAATAGGAAATAATATACCGTCTTTGCCTGCTCGATTCTTGGCCACAAATAATCGTGCTTTTCCTGTTGCTTTTTCTGTTGGTTTACGACTTAACGACAACACAATATCAGCAACCATAGCTTTACCATACGCTTCAGACATGTTCTCAAGACCAACAACATCTGAATTTGATGCATCACGATTGGCTTGAGATGCTGTCCAGACAGGTATGCCTAAATCCATTGCTAAATTACGCAATTCTTCATACACCAACTTTAATTCATGACGTAAGCTTTCCATTTTACGACTTGAGCGCATTACGTCAGCATAATCAACAATAATTAAATTGGGTACAAACCCTTTTAATGAAAGTTTTTCAATATGTGATCGTAAAGTATTAACAGTTGCGGTACCTGTTGGATATTCTTTAATAACCAAACGACCTAAATCCATTTCTTTATACTTGTCAATTACTTCTTGTTTACGTTCCAAGACTTCGTTTGAAGGAATATGACATAAATTTGAATCATATCGTAAGCCGACGTCAGTTTCAGTTAATTCAAAAGTATAATGAATGACATTTTTGCCAAATCGCATTGCATTGGCGCCCATTGCAACAAGAAAATGTGATTTACCAACGCCAGTAGGTGCAGCCAAAACACCAATTTCACCACGACCTAAACCGCCACGCAATAAATCTTTATCATCTAGACGTTTTAAACCTGTTGGAATAGCCTGACGATTAACTTTGATAAAACGGGCTTCCATATCTTCAAAGAAATCATGACCTTGAGATGAGGGTAAGCCTGAGGCGATGGCATCTTTCATTATTGATAAGACGCTATCATAATTTTCTGTTTGGATGAGTTGCACTGACTTTTCAAGGGCTTCTTTAAAGACTTGTCTTTTACAGAATTCCAATGATTTTTCTTTGACATATTCAATATCGCCTAAGTCAGGATTGGTTTTCATACGTGTTAGATATTCAATAATCTGATCACGTAAAACTGTGTCTGAATTTGTTTGAAATTGTTCTTTTACAATGGTAATTAACAATTGTAATGTAGGAAATGATTTATATTTGCCAAAATATTTGAAATATGATTCACATAAAAAGGCCAAATACTTGACATCAAAATAAGACGGATCCATAACTTCAATCATTTGAGCTGCCCAAGTTCGATCACTTAACATGCTCTGAAAAACTTTTTCCTGAAATGATTTTCCGTACTTTGAAAAAGTCTTTTCAAAATTATTCATAAAATATCCTTGTTTTATTTGTAACAACAAAAGAAAAGAGTGTTGGTATTATTTAGTTTGTAGTAATAGCTAAATAATATTAAAAAAGAAAAACCTTTACAAACCTTAAAATAAAATTTTAAGACATTAATAAAGTGTTTTGTATCATCATCCCAAGATAATCCACATCAATGTTATTCAATCCTTGATTACTCAAAAACTTCTTCACATCCAACTTTGAAGACATTTTCCTAACGACATCATGTTGATATGTTAATTGCTGAATCTGCGTCGCTGACAATTGAGGGAACTCCAAACTCATCAACTGCCAATTCAAACGAGCCTCATCCAAAGAATAATCTGCAATCATGCCACATCTCTTTGAATTCTTATGCAACTTTCGACAAATCTCACGTGATTCCTTAGCCTCCTCCACCACTTCCTCCAATGTCACGAGATCATCACCAGACAACTTAGGCGCATATTTAACTAGATACTTATAACTAATACCCGGAATACCTCTAATATTATCAGATGTATCACCGATAAAACTTCTAGCTACACACATATTATGCGGAGGCACCCCAAACATCAACTTAACCTCAGCTGCGTCATACAGATTATGATGCTTCCGCGGCGCCCACACTCTTGTCTTGTCATCCACCAACTGAAAATAATCATGATCTGTACTCACAATTATCTTGACATTGTCCTTCTCCTTCCAACGACACAAATACCCTATCACATCATCGGCCTCACAATCCTCAACATATATCTGCCCGATCTTCAACATCGGCAACAACTCAACAAGCGTCTTCAACTGCCAATCCCAATTATCACGCTCATTTGGCGCCTGACTCTCATACTCTGAATAAGGTCTATTCAAACTCAAAGGCTTTCTACCTAACTTATACTCAGGATATAAAGCCCGACGCCTCAAACTACCCCCACCTTCCCACACCACAGTCACACGATCAGGCTTATACTTCTCAACACCACGATATATCGTCCCCAAAAATCCAGATATCGCCCCACACGGTTCATTATACAAAGACATCTTCGGATTTGTCGAAAAATGTCTAATAAAATTATTCAATCCATCAATTAATAACTCTGTATGCATCAATCTTCCCCTATTCCATACTCATTCTCCACCAAAGACATCGCTGCTGCCTCATTCTCTATATATGAATCAGGATCAATATCTTCAACCATCACATCAGTTGAACTCTTTGTATAAGCACGATCAATGGCTGCGTCAACATACTCTTTATACAAAGGATCAACCATAATCTTGTCAAAATCCGCCTTATAAAACTTCTTCTCAATCTCCATGGCACCACTCATCGTCGTCACCACCAAACTCTTCCACGCTCCCGCCCCATCAATACACACCTTCTTACCATTGTACTCAAACTCACCTAACTTACGTAAATTATCAAAAATCTCCTCATGCTCAAAAATACCTTTGCCAAACAAAATCTGAAAATCAGCTTTTCTGAATGGCGCTGAAACCTTATTTTTGATTATTTTAGCTGATACATTTATACCAATTGGCTCCTTATCAGCACCCTCAATTGGGCTACCTGCGCCTAATTTAATTCTAACGCTAGAATGGAAAGGAATTGCGACCTTTTCTTCATCTAATTTCTTAGATGTTTGGACTATATCTTCAAAAACTTTTTCATACGAAATATTTTTATTTGTAATTAACTTGAAATATTTTCCACAAATTTCGTATTTATATTTTTGTTCCGCGCTCATAGGTCTTTTCTTCTTTATCTTTCTTCGTTTTTCTGTGGTAAATAATGACAAATCGATAAAGGTTACTAACACTAGTCTCTGAACCTTCAACCTGTCACCAGGATGCTTGGCTGCTGATTGCCTAATTCTTTATTTTTTCAAACTTTCACACTCACAATTACTTGTCATGTTGTAGTAATAAAGACTCTAAAGGGTTTCCAGCAATTCACGGAATTAATTTTCTATTTATACTCTAGAATAGGGGGCGTAGCTTTCACCTCCAGGAGTTGTTGAAGGATCGCCATACATTACACCCATCTTTGTTCTTACTTGATTAAGACACACAAAGAGAATATTCTGATTAGCGATGACACCTGTAATTTTTCTCATACCTTTTGAAATGGCTCGAGCTTGAAGACCGATACTATCTTTATCGTATTCACCTGCCAATTCAGCTTTAGGCGATGTTGCTGCAACTGAGTCCCAGATAATTGTTACAGGCACATCTTTTTGCATAGCTTTAGATTTCATGATCGTGCTTTCAGCGATACTAAAGACTTCTTCTGTGCAGTGCGTATCGACATAGACAAAGCGCTTTGAGATATCGACACCTAAAGTTTTAAGATTTTCAATACTAACAGCGTTTTCTGTATCAATATAAACAACAATACCACCTGCCCTTTGAGTTGATTTAGCAATCTGAGAGGCGATATGTGATTTACCAATTGATGGTGGACCGAAGATTTCGATAATACGACCTTCTGGAAGACCGCCATTTTTACGATTTGAAATAATATAGTCAAGTTGAATTGAGCCTGTGCTAATCCAACGTTTGACGTGTGTAGGTGATTCATCTGATGAGAGATTATATGCAATACGCATACCACGTTCTTTATTTAGAGATTTAATGAGATCACTAGTAAAGTCATCAGTGATTAGATCAGGCTGTAAATCCTGACTTATTTTCTTTTTGGGTGCGGCCATAAAAAAGTCCTTTTGTTTAAAAGTAGTTTTAATATATTTTAGTTTAAAAGTAAAGAATTAAAAGAAATAAAGAGTAATTTTATTCAAGATCTGCAAAAGCATCATCTAGATTGGCATATTTTGCATCTTTGGGTGATTTGGTTTGGGTGGGTTTAGGTGATGATTTAGGTGCTGTGATGATATCGTCATCGTCATCAGTTTTGGATTGTCCGCCTTTGGTGAGGCCATCAGAAGAGTCGTTGTTGAGCCAGTCGTTGACGATTTTTTCAAGTTCTTCGTAGGATTTTGTTTCAAAGAGTTCGCTGGTATCTGGGATATTTGCGAGAAGTTTTTTGGTGGCGTCTGCTGATTCGGCGAGTGGTGTGACTTTAGCTCTTGGGCGGATGTCGGTATCGGCGAATTGTTTGCCAGGTGCTTTGGTGCAAGTGAGTTTGAGGTCGCGGCCTGTGTCTGTATCGGTGATATCGCCGAAGTCTTCATCGAGCATGATGTTGAGAAGATTTTGATAGAGAGTTTTGCCGAAAGACCAGATGCGAACGCCTTTATCTTCTTCACCGCGGACAAGAACTGGTGCATAGCAACGCATTTTTGGGTAGAGTTTTTTAGCAAGTTCGTAAGATTCTTTGGAGCCTTCATCGCGTAACTTGGTGATAAGTTCTTGGATTGGATCTGGTTTGCCGAATTGGAAAGGAGCTACAAGACCTGCGTTGGTGCCGATATTGTAATAGAACATAACTTCTTTGAAAGGTTGACCGTCGTTGTTTGGGAAAGAGAGGAGACGAATTTGATATTCTTGACCTTCTTCGGGACGCCATGTGATGTTGCGTTTAGAAGAAACGCCGGAAAGTTGGTTGAGTTTTTTACGAATAGCATTAAGATCGATTGCCATGGTAAATCCTTTGGTTTTGTTTAAATTGTTAAATGTTTAATATTCGAATTTAATAATTAAATTAAAATATATGTTTATATTATACTATATAATTAGTAACTTTACAGTAATATTTTAATATTTTTAAAAATAAGTTTATTCAGCGTAATCAAAGAAGCGTATTGCTTTAAATGCTTGATTTTTATTAGAATTTAAGACATTTAATGAATAGCCGATATTGCTCAGCGTTAGATCATTAAGAGCAACTGTATATAGATGTTTGGAAACATACAGGATATCGTCTGGAATGTCCAGATGAATAGAGTTTAATATTGATTGGATTTCTGTTATAGTATAATCTTGATTGCAACCGTGAAGATGTGTACTATAAATCTGTAATAAACGGCGTTGTGTTTTAAAATCGTCAGTTCTTTGAAAGAAATATTCATAATCTCGGGCAGGTTCAAAATTATAGGGTAAAGAGTTTAAATTAATTTGATTAGCTAGATTTAGTAGATCTGAAATCAACGACCAGTAGTTATTATCATTTTCAAAAGTTGTTGAAAGTTGAGTGATCTGATTAATTTGTTGTAATTGCGAGTTAAGGTGAGGAAAGAGCATGAGTAATTCGGAAAGTGTGTTGATTGTATGTACTTTTTCTTGAATAATCCATAGTTTTGTATTAGAATCAAAAGAGTAAATTTTAGGCATTAATGTATTATCGATTTGATCGTTAAAGTATTTATTATATTCGATTTTATTGGTGTAATTCCAGTCCGAATCGGCATCTCTAGTGATTTTAATAACCCAAGGTAGATTAGGTTTTGAAAAGACTTTACGACTATGCCCGAAGCTGAGTAATTCGTAGCCCTGTTGTTCAACAATTTGCGTATATTCATCAATTAGTTGATCTTCATCTTTTCTGCTGTCGTCATTATCAAATTTAGAAACTGCTTTTAGAGTCGCAATAATATCATCTAATTCTGACCAACCGGCATGATTTGTTTCGAGTAGTAATTTAATGTAATGTCTGATAATTTGCATGTTTCTAAGATCTTTCTGTGACTTTATTTCTTTTCTTTTAATTTACAACTTTTTTTACCAATATCATGACAGTATTGAACTTTAATTTTATCTTTGTTTTTCAAATAAGCTTTTAAGAGTCTGTGATTGCCGTCTAAAATTGAACCAGTGGGTGAAATAATGATAGGAAATGAGAAGTCAGCTTCGAGTGAGCGTTCGTAATGATCAATGTAGTCGCCAAAAGTGAGTTCACCTTCCCATGTCCAGGGATCTTCTTCTCGATTTCTCTTAACAAGTGCTGTTACGCTACGTTCTTTGACTGGGTATTTGTCGTGATCTTTCATAATCTCGATTAGATCACTGACGTTATATTCTTTATCTTTATAAGTGAATGTGCTACCTTTTACGTAGTTCTTTTCGAGTAATAATCTGACGTAATTTCTGACAAGGGTGTGTTGAGACATTTTAAGACACTTTCATTTTTTATAATTATCTTTGTCTACGTAATAGATGATAATATATATTACTGTTTTTATATATCTGCGTGACGTCTGATACTGTATTTCTGTCATCTCTGTTGTATTTTAAGTTATTTAGTTATAATTTTATTATTGTGTGATATAGAATTAATCTGAGATGTTGTGATGATTAATAGAATTAATTTAAGTCAAAATTTATGGTGTTTTTGTTTTTGTGCGTGTTTGGATTTCACGGTTTAAGTACCAAAGGGCTTTGTTGAGATCATCAAGATCGCTCTCACCGTCTTTTTTACCTGCTCTTAGGATGTATTTGATGGTGTTGCCTAAACTGAAGTTGAGTTGATACATTTCAATAATATCGATGGGTGTGACTTGATTTTGATAATGTTGTGGATTTGATTTATCGTTTGACATGTATTTATTCCTTTTATGAAATAAGTGTAGAAAGTTGTTTATGTGTGTTATTGTGATAATAAAAGAGAAAGATTAAACTGTTCAGATGCGTTTTCTTGCACTTTTCTTTTCTTTCGTCGTCTTTTTTTAATAATTGTTTGTTGCGGAGCTGAAAAACCACCGATGGCACCGCCGCCTAAGACTGACATTTCTTGTAAAATTTGATTATATACATTATATAAAAATTGTTGTTGATCGATCATTCAATAAAATCCTGTTTATTGAATAAATATTATACGTTTAGCAATTGCTTTGTTTTCTCTTTTTCATTTTCATAAGCCAAATCAATTGCATGAACACATAAACGTGCAATTTGTGGCAAATTATGCAAATAGAATTTGTTTTCTTCCAGATGCATACCGCCTGAGCATAAAATACCTAACATTTCATCATAGGTAACTTTAATGCCGAAGTGTTGTAAAAAATATAATGTTCGATGTTGAACTGTCATTTTTTGACACTTTTCATTCCAGTCATACATTTGGCCTAATTTATCTCGATGCCATTGACTTGTTTGTTCAATTAACAAATTGTTTTCCAAATCGCCAAGTCGACCAATTGGATATAACAATGTAATTAAAGCTAAGGATTTTTTTGATAAACCTAACGTGTCCATTTCTAAACCTTTTGCAATTTTATTAGCAAAATGAAAAGAATCAAGCGCTAATTTAATAATACCACCTGGACCGCAATAAGGTTCATCTTTTTTAAGAGTGTAAGATGATAATAGGAGTCTTTCACCAATGACATTCATCATGTTTTCAATATTTGGGTCTTGAAAACGTGCTAAATAATCAGTATATCGCTGATAGAGATCAGCTAATTCATTTTCATTCATGATATACATAAAACTAAATCTTTCGTTGTGAGATTGTTTCGATGCTAAAAGTAAATCGACCTAAGTCTTTACAATTATAACCTGCTTCTATTAACTTTACAAACTTATTTTTATTTTCTTTACTCACGTCGACCAACATTGCATCATGAATTAAACCAATCGGCACCATACCATCATCAAATTCTTCAATCAAACTTAAAAAACCTGATAATGCCACATCCACAGCCGTACCTTGAATATATCCATTTAACACCTGATGCAATTGCACATCTTTATCCCAATGAATCGGACGACCAAAGAAAGTTTGATAATATCCACAACTGCTTTTCTTTAAAGCTTTATGTAACAATTCATCAATTTTAAAATATTCAAAAACACGTTGTCGAATATCTTTCACACGATCATCAGACAATTCACCTATCTTGGTTTGTTCCTCAGACATACCGTATAGAATGGATAAAACAGCTCTTTTCATCACCACCCTATCAACAATGTAACCCAAACCATTGATAATGTCTTTGTAAATATCTTCTTCTTGCGTATCACCACCTGTTAAATACTTGGCCACACGAGGTTCCAAAGATTTAAAATCAATCATCAAAATTTCACCCTCAACAAATCGACTACGCAAAATGCCACGATATTTTTTAGGCAAATTTAATAATCTTGGACCACCAATCACACTTAAACGCCCTGTTACAGTTCCTAAACGACTATACATGATTTTATCACCATCTTTGAAACTATTCAATAAAGAGATATTTCCCTCATGCTTTTCCAAACGCTTATACATCGCCAATGCCAATCGATCAACCCTGATATCTTTGATCAAATCAAAAATTCTCATGTTTTTCATCAATCTTTGACAATACATTAATTCATCTTTTTTCTTCAACACATTCATCAATCGATTATAATCCTGTTTAAAACGATCAACAAAATGATCAGGAATAGCTTCGTCATGAAAAGCAATATCCAATGACCTAAAAAAAAGACGAAAATAATCAAATTGATGACGTTCGTGAAATAAAGATAACAACTCGTCAGATATGAAATAATTCATAAAACATCCATTTAATAGTAAAAATTTGTTAATCAGCAGAAGATACAGATACGCCTATTATATCTTTTAAAATTAACTTATACAAAGTTCTTAAATTAACCTGATAAACATCTTTAACAGCATCTTTATACAATAAATTGCTTATAGACTCGGGCAATTTAATTGCATAATAACCTAACATGTTTTTTGAAAAACATACAGTTTGCAATGTATAAGAAAAATTTGTTTGTTCAAAATAATTTGCATGTAAAACATTTTTTTTTTTAAAATCTTCGATATTTGGGTACGCATTTTTTACATTTTCTTTATTTCTTCCGCGAAAAGAGACATATTCCCATCTAATTAAGTCCCATCTAATATCTGATTGATTTGAGCTATACACACGTGCCAAATCTTCAAGTTTTTTTGCATTTTCAATCGCATCCAAAACATATTTTTTGTCGGGAGATGGTATACTAAGACCTACCTTAAGTCCACAAGTATCAGGGTAATATTTTAATCCTAAATTTTCGTCATATTTTTTACCTTTTAAAAAATTTTCGGAAAGAAAATCGCTGCTTACCATAATTTTTTTACAAAAATCAGAATCTTTTATACTTAACTTTGTTACAATTCTTGTTATTTGATCAAGCAAATAATCATTATTATTATTAACTTTAAAATAAGGAGTATTATTACGACCTGCGTGCAGTGGAATCTTAGGTGTGCTCACTTGTTTATCTTCAATCTTAATATTTAAAACAAAAGAATTCTCTGAATTACTTTTAATAATCTGAAAAAGATATTTAAAATTTTTAAAATTTAAAATAGTTGCGTCACTTGCTTCTTTAAAAGTAGCCTCATCATCTAAACTGACTGCTGAATCTAAAACATTAATGTTATGAATATCTTCATCTTTAAGACCTGTTATATAAATTTCTTGATCATCTAATGTTGTTTTAATGGTATTTGTTACGTTTTTGATACCCATGCATGCAGAAATAATTTGTGAATTAAAAATCAAAGTTTTATGAACGCTGTCGCTTCCTTGCTTTTTAGGAAAGATAATGCGACAATCAAAATGATCACCACCATAACCGTAAAAATTTATACTATTTGCACTATCTGTCATAAAATTAATATCAAATTCTCCGTTTTGATCTGTTATTCGTACAGAATCATCAGCATTATTAAGATTATAATCACGAGCAGCACCTAAAGAGTTGAATGCATAACTACCTTGATTACTTCCTACATTTACAACATTTTTTATTTGTGAAGTAATTTTTATATCATGAAGTTTCCATATGCGAAAATGTAAAATAGGATATTCAACACAGGCAGAATATACTTCGTCACCATTATCATATGCATCACAATTTACAGGGGTTAATCTTAGAGGAAAAAGAAATTCAAAATAAGGTGTAAAATTAGCATCACCAGCATCAGGATTTAAAGTGTTGTTTATTTCAGCGTTAATTGTAGGATTTAAACCTTTAGCTGTGTCTTTTTTAATTATATTCTCATCAATTACTGTTACGCTGTTTACCCCTGTGTTTGTTATATTTAGCGATTTATTTAATTCGACATAATCTGTGCAATATTTATTTTTGACATTATCTCTACTTTCATCAAAGATATTTTGATGTCGTGAATTATATTCAGCAATATCACACTGCGAGCTTACAAATAAACCATAGACAAGATTTTTTTTTGATTTGTCTTCATTACTCGCAACATTTCTATTTTGAAGATAGTCAAAATCGACAGAGTTTGTAAATGAAAAATTTCCATTAGCATTCTGAGTATTTCTTACCTGTTTTAGACTGTATGACATGTTTTTCTTTCATTAATTTTAATTTTATTAATAATAATTATTATAATTTATTTTAACTCAAAATATCATATCTACAATAAAAAGTATTACATATATTTATTACGGAGTCACAGCAGGATCGGGCGCTTCTTTTTGATCTGAATTGGTCGAATCTTCATCAAGCCACACTGTTGCAGTTGTTCTGTCATTGTTATCTAAGTCTCTAATATCATAATGAATAAATGCCTGTTTGATATATATACCTAAACCTCCAACCATTATTTTAGGTTGTGCAGCTGGATCTAACTTGTCACTGACTTGTATGGATTCGCTTTTTTTAAGATTATCTGTAAAATCGGGTTTACCCGCAGCAGTAAAAATTACGCCCTCTGTTTTTAAATTAAAACATTCTTTTAATATTAAGTCAGAAAGAATTTCAACATCAATTTGTATTTCAACTTCTGGCGCTTTTACATCATGTTTGAAAATTTTAAAATCAAGAGCTCTTCCTGTCTTGTGTTTTGAATTTTCTGCCCCGCCGACTGCTTTGTTTTCTTCCACTGTTCGATACCCTGAAGTTATTTCGACTTTAGATATCATCCATGCAGGATTATTTAAATACGCTGCGTCTATCATTTTTTCATCAATTATACCAAGCATTTTTATAAAATTATCCATCAATGTATCAGTATTTGTAATTATTTCTTCGTTTTGTATATCAAAATGATTATTTAAGTATTGCATTTTAGTAATTACTATATCTTTCGCTTCAGCACCACCTCGAGGTATACGTGAATATTTCCACGATTGTGGTCCACGATATTCTAATTGTTGAGTAACTATTTGAGGAATATTATTTGTTACTAATAAATTAAAACCATTTGCAGTCGACGCTATATCATCAAATAAGCTTCTATCTGCTCTACTTTGATAGGTAATACTGTCATCATACTTTATAAAATAGTTAATAAATAAACTTTTACTTGTTGCATTGATTTCTGCTTTTCTCACTTCTTGTCGTGCAGATTGTGGCACGTCAGGGATTGGTTCTGGTGTTTTTAATTCTGCTTTTAAATTTTTTAAAGTCGTTAAGAAAGTTTTAATTGTTGTAGATTGAGCTTCATATCTAGTAAAGAGGTCATTTTGAACCATTGTTAGTTCTGTTGAAAATTTACCAGGTGAAATATTATGTTTGATACCGCTAACAAAATAAATATTATCAATTGTTGTGTTTGTATTAAAATCCAAAAAGATTAATTGTGCAAAATTTACCAAAGGACAGCCGATAATTGATATTGATGCTTGACTAGGTAATACAAATAATGGCGAAGCATCTAAATCACTAATAACTTGAACATCAGGGGCTTCATTATTTGTATTGTCAAGTTGATTATTAATTACTGACCCATCTTGTTTCATTAATAAAGCTGTTGCATATTTTGCGTCTTGATTTGTTGTAATATTACCTGATAATAGAGCGCTATTTGTTTGACCTAAAGTCAATGAAGGCATATACGACTTAAACATCTGTTTAATATTAATAAATGTTTTAATATCTGCTTCACCAGAGGTATTTACTTTTATTTGACTGATTTTACTTATATTATTTTCATTAATTGTTTGTTCTGACGTCAATGGATTACCTTCAGCATCAAAAAGAGTTATAATCTTACTTTTAATTAATTCTTGAATAATTTCACTTGCGTCTATTTTTGCACTACCCTCTGACGTTGTATTTTCTTGACCCGATTGATGAGCAGTTCTATAAACATTGATTGTAGATAAGGCGTTTGATAACTTTCTAGATTGAAGAGAAGAAACAACATCTGTTAATGACTCATACGGATTATCTAACTCATCATAAAAGCTAATACGTAAAATAGATGACTCAGGATCTGTTTCATGTTGCATTGAGTCAAAATTCATCACAACTCTAGGCACCTTAAAAGTAATATCAATTGAAGATTTATTTAAATAATTTTCTTTCGTTTGCACATTGTCATTTCCAACTTCTGCTTGACTTTCATTAAATAACGTGCCGTAATATTGATTAATAATTTCACCTTTAACGCTAGCTTCAATATTTTTTATTTCAACTCTTCTTAACTCTTCACCTTTTTTTTCTGATTCTTTCTTTAAATTATATTGAGTTTTATTTTCGCCATCAAATTTAAAAAATCTATCTAAACCATAAACAATAGCAGCTTTTTGATTAACACATCTATTTAATACGGCTGATAAAAACGTTTCAACAGACATCTTGCGAATATCTTTTACAATTGATGTTAAATACTTTTCAAAATCGTCTAAATCAACAGGGATTGATGCGATATTTAAATAACTTGCTCGAATAGCTTTTCCATTTAAATTATAAAAAATTAATTGTACCTCATTATACTTTTTAGTATCACATAACATTTTACCTGTTACGCTAGTTAAAATTTTACCTAAACTAATAAATTTATCAGACTTTTTATCTGTCCAAAGAACACCTAAAAATTTTTCCCACCAACTTTTATCAACAAAAGGATCATTACAGCCTTCTTCATCTTTACTATTATGTATTCTTTTACCATCTTGACCTCTTTTTAAAAAATCAAAATGTTTTGTTAAAAAATCTGAATCTTTTTTTGTTTTCTCTTCTAACTTTTTTATTGCATCTACAATTGTCTCTTCAATTTTTTTAAAATGTTCAGTAATCTGTTGCGTTTTTGTATAAGGCGGGTTAGGTCGTTCCTTTTCTTGATTGAAAGCTTTTTGCAATTCTTGTAAACTAGCAACAGTAACATTACTTGCAGACATTTTATTTCTTTGCACGTTATAAATATCAAATGCTGGAGTTGTCGTTGTTCCAAGATTATTCTTTAAAGATTCATTAATTAAATAATTATTAAGAATGCTAATGTCATTATCTAATTTCGTTAATTCCTGATCAGCTGGCATGGGTGTATTTCTAAGTTGTACAGGGCCTTTCATAGCAAGACTGAGAGAGATATTTACTGAACCGTTTTCATTGATGGTATAAGAGCTATTAACAATTACATATTTTTCAACAACCTTTAAACTATTAATAAATTGAGCGATTGGATTACGGTTAGTAATATCGTTTTGTGCAACAATATCATCATCACCTAAGTTATGTTGCCAACCATATTCAAGGGTAATTTCGGACGAATGTGAATTAAGAAGTTCAGGTTTAATAAAAGGCGCAATTTCTGTCATACGGGCTTTATCATATAACATTAAATTTAGTGTAGCTGTTTTATAAAATAAAAAACCTTTTTGGGGTCTAACGTCAAATGATAAATCCATAATTGTCATAAAAGGTCTGAATTTATCGATTAACGCACCTTCTTTGCGATCACCTACATCATTACCTAAAGCATCATCAATATCAGCATTTACCATTGTTTGAGGTGCTAAAAAAATAGCACTATTCATATGCTGTCTCTCATAAATTTTTTTTGTTTGACCTGATGTTACTGCAGGTGAATAATCTATGTTATAATTACCATTAATTGCATGAGCAATATCCGTAAATTTTGATTTATCGCTAGCGTATTTTGCGCCAAATAAAAAATTATTTAAAGACGTAGTAATAAAATTTTTTTCTTGTTTAGTATTGTTATTAGGATTATCTAATACGCCTGTTGCGTTTTTAAACAGACGATTAGGAATAATAAAATCAGCTTTAACATATGGCATTGCCATTGTAATATCTAAAGTACTAATTAAATTAAAAAAAGCATCTATTTCTTGACTTTGATTAAAACATGCTCTAAGATTAGGATCTAAAACTTGTATAACACTTAAACCTGGATTAGCTTTAGTATGACAGAAACCGTTTCCTTCTAATAAATCAACTTTTTCTTTTGGGTTTTCACTATTTTCAATGTCATTAATCACAACTGATTTATTTTCGCTAAAAGAGTCTAAAATACTAATGTCATTTAATACATTTGATGTTTGATTTGCATTTTTAAAGTCTCCTTGACTTGTAGAGTTATATAAATTGTCCAAAGTTTCAGGTTTTAAGTAAGTTATTTTAACAGATTTTCCGATATCTTGTACATTAATTATTTCTTTTACTATTTGATTTGTATATAAACCTTGAATAGAAATAGATTGAATTAGTTCCGACAGTCTTTGTAATTCAATTTGCTCACCGTTGTCACTTTTTCCATACATTATTCGACTCATTTTACCTAAACGTTTACCTAAAAAAGAATCTTCTGTAGCGCCTGAGTCATCGCTTTTTTCTTTTATTCTTCTTAAAAATTCTGTTTTGCTAATAACAGGTAATAGTTTTGAAAAATTATTATCGTCAAAGATTTTACTTGTTTTTGAAAATTTAATATTGTTGCTCACTTTGTTTCCGATCAATTAAAAATAAATGTTTATTATCTTGTTATAAAAATAAATATTAATTGTCGAATTTAAACATTTAATTACTTATAAATTAAAAAGTCTTTTAATTTGTTCACGATTTGGAATTCTAATAATCGTATCTTCATTTATTTGTAACCACCAACCAATGCCACTCGCTGCAGCAATAATCCACCAATCAAAACCATTACCATATTCATTCTGGGAAATTAAATCAAGTCGATCACCTCTCTTAAAAGTGGTAATCTGCGATGATACCTGCCCACTTTCACAAGCCTGATATATTCGACTTGTCAAACTCGACGTGGCATACTTGCGCACAGGCATATCAGATATCTGTCCCTGCATCACACTAGAATTTTTATATCTATCCAACGAAACACTCATTTTTTTCTTATCCTTTCTTTATTTATTTTTAACTTCATTTGACTCGCCAGGTAATATTTTAATACTTTCATCATGCACACTGGTACCAAATAAATTGCGATTAGTGTTACCCACACGATATGTTGGCGCTCTCATCACACCATTATGATCCAAACCTGGCAAAATATCATGAATAACACTTATTCCCAAACTAATCTTGGCACCTATCGGGGCACGTTTCCCATCATCAATATCCCACGGTATCGACTGATCGTAACTAATTGAAAAATTCTGTATCGTCCCAGCCAAACCCTCACCCATCGTACTCTCAAACGCCTTCACAACAGGATTATTAACAATCAGATTGTCACCTTCCTTGACAGTTGATTGTAAAAAATTTTCCATATTTCTTATCGCAAAACTCTGTCCATCTTTCAAATTAAAAATTTCATTTATAACAGCAGTATTAAAACC
>JACCEE011187621.1_pt1 | contig 24505 bp, 22 predicted proteins | sample 7449931 | NCBI WGS metagenome assembly JACCEE01 (sample SAMN15323457, study PRJNA562643) | freshwater metagenome | isolation source: river surface water | place: USA:Blue River Watershed | collected 2017-08-19 | reverse complement strand
TGCTTGAAATTCCCGCCAAAACCGAAGACGAACCGCGTTTTTTAATCATCGGTGTCATTGCCGGAAAACATTGGTCGGGCGTAATCACTTACCGAGAACAAAATATCCGAATTATCTCGGTGCGTCGCTCACGAAAAGAAGAGGTAGCCTTATATGAAAGCACAGGAATTTGATGAAAAATTTGATGACGGTGATGATATTTTAGTGGATTTAGATTTATCCCAAGCCAAACGAGTGATGTATGAACAAAAGCGTGTGAATGTGGATTTTCCGGTGTGGATGATTGAATCATTAGACAGGGAAGCCAGCAAAATTGGCGTAACGCGGCAATCTATTATCAAAGTTTGGTTAGCTGAACGGCTTGAAACATTAGCTGTGAATAAAACACCCTCACCCTCGCACAATGAAAGTTGAGGGTGGGCTGTTTTTTGAGCAGGATTTTTAGGATTAAAAGATAAACAGGACGATGACACGGCGCGTTTGTTTTGTTCTGTTTATCCTATGGTGTGTCTATTGATCTAATCATATTAAATGGTAATATATCGCCTTCAAATAGCCATAAACTAAATTAGACTTTTCAGACTAAAAATACATATAAAAATCATATTGTTATAAATAACATCGTATTAAAACCAAAAACTTTATATGTAGCCTTCTATCGATTGCTTTATCCGTTATTAGCGGGGATGTGGTTTAGACGGACTATAACGCGGCACTGAATATCCTTGAGCAAGATAAAAACAAGGAAATCAATAGGTTCAAGCCTTATTTGAAGGTGAAAGAAATCCTGTTTAAGCTCGGTGGCGGAGTACCCATCGAAGGTTTAGCGTAGCATTTGGACGAAAACCGTAAAACTAGGCGATTAGTGGCGATATGTCTTAAATATTACCGCTTACTGTTACTCACTGAATTCATTTTAATAACATCAAATGGGGAAAATCAATGAAACAATTTACACGTCATTCATTAGCTACTTTAATCAGCGCAACGGTGGTTTCTGGTTTTAGTGTCGCTCATGCGGAAACCAATCCGTTTGCATTCACCGAATTAAATAGTGGTTATATGCAAGTTGCAACCGCTGAAACTCAATCTGCACCTGTTGCTGCTCCGGCAAAAACTACCGAAACACCTGCTCCAGCAGCTAAATCTGCTGGCCATTGTCCAGAAGGTAAATGTGGTGAAATGATGAAGCCGCAAGCGGCGGCGGCAAAAACCACCGAAGCCAAATGCGGTGAAAGTAAGTGCGGCGCGATGATGCAGGATGGCAAAATGAAACCCGGCATGGAAGCCAGTTGCGGGGGCATGATGAAAGGTAAAGAGGGTAGTTGTGGCATGATGGGCAATATGTCTCAAATGGATCATGGAAACGCTGCGGCTGCGACTGCACCGAAAACTGCTGAAGCCAAATGCGGTGAAAGCAAATGTGGCGCGATGATGCAAGATGGCAAAATGAAATCCGGTATGGAGGCCAGTTGCGGGGCGATGATGAAAGGTAAAGAAGCCGCTTGTGGAAATGTTAAACCTGCAACGGCGGAAAAAGCCGCTGCTACAGAAACAAAACCTGCTGCTCCTGTCGCAAAAGCTGCACCTTCTACTCCAACGCCAGCGGCGGCACCTAGAGCTACCGCTAATAAAACGACCGAGGGACAATGCGCTGCTGTGATTGAGCAAACTCATGATAAACCTCATGAATTAAGTACACAATTAGATAAACGTCCTTGGGGAAATCGTAAAGCAGTGGTCAATCCTTAATTCTTTTTCGCTTGTAAAGACGTTGTTCTCAACGTCTTTACGCATTCAAATTGGGAATTTCTATTCATGCGTAGCACATTAAATCAAGTTCAAGGCGCGGGTTTAGGGTTGCGTCGAGCTTTTGTCACTGACATTTTGGACAATCCTCCAACAGAAATCGATTTCTATGAAATTGCTCCAGAAAATTGGATGTTAATGGGTGGTAAATTAGGTAAACAATTTCGCCGCTTAACCGAACAACATACTTTTATCGCACACGGTTTATCGCTATCAATTGGAAGTTCTGATTCGTTGGATGAATCTTTCATTTTGGCAATTAAAGCCTTTTTAGCTAAACATCAAATTAAATTTTATAGTGAACATTTAAGTTATTGCAGTCATCAAGGACATTTATACGATTTAATGCCGATTCCGTTTACTAGTGAAGCCGTGATTCATGTCGCTCAACGAATTCGGCGAGTCCAAGAATTATTAGAACAAAAAATCGCTTTAGAAAATATTTCTTATTATGCAGCTCCCGGACAGGAAATGAATGAGATTGATTTTTTTAATGCAATTGTTGAAGAAGCCGATTGCGATATTTTATTAGATATTAATAATATTTATGTCAATAGCATTAATCATGGATATAATCCGTTAAATTTTTTACAAGCAATTCCAGCAAAACGAATTGCATATGCTCATATTGCTGGTCATTATTGTCAAGCTGAAGATTTTTTAATTGATACGCATGGATCAAGCGTTATTGAACCGGTATGGAAGTTATTAGCCACCGCATATGAATTGTATGGTTCATTTCCAACCTTATTAGAACGTGATTTTAATCTTCCTAGCGTTAATGAATTAATCAATGAAGTTCAATTAATTCGACAATTGCAAACTAAAAAGGTAGTCGCATGAAATCTTGTTCCAATCTCGATCCGAATTTCCGTCAAATTCAACAACAATTTACCGATTATATTCGCTATCCAAATGGCTCTGTTCCGCCTATTCAAGTTCCCGAACAACGAATAGCAATTTATCGAGAGTTATTATTAAATAATGTGAATAGTTTTTTAACTGCTGGATTTCCAGTATTACATCAAATTTTAACTGCTGAACAATGGTCAGAATTAACTTCTGATTTTTTTGCTCGCCATCGTTGTGAAAGTCCTTATTTTTGTGAAATTGCTGAAGAATTTTTAACTTATTTACAACAAGAGCGAAATCAAATTCCAGCGGCAATTGATGATTATCCTTTTTTATTAGAATTAGCCCATTATGAATGGGTAGAAATGGCATTGTCGATTGCGCAAATTGAATTGCCGCCTTTCACCGAATATATTGATGATTTTTTACGCCAAAAATGCAGCATTTCGCCTTTAGCTTGGCCCTTAGCTTATCATTATCCGGTACATCAATTGTCGCCGCATTATTTGCCGCTTATTACGCCGAATGATCCGACTTATTTAATTGTTTATCGAGATTGGGAGGATGAAGTCGGATTTATACAAATTAACGCCATGACTTTTCAATTATTACAATTTATTGAACAACATTCAGAATGGGAACTCGAAAAATGTTTAAGGGAAATGGCACAACAAATACAACCGGTTCATTCAGAAATTATTTTACAAAGTGGATTACGAATTATTCAACAATTATCTGAAAAAAGTATTGTATTGCTAAATTAATCATTTTTTTATAAATAGCCTAATTTTTTGACTGAATATAAACACAATTTTCAAATTCCATTAGATTAACTTCGCCAATAGATTTTGCTAATGATTCAGTGGCTCCAATGAATAAAGCCCCCTTAGATTTAAGCATAGTTGCCATTTTCATTAAAATATATTGTCGAACTTCAGGTTTAAAATAAATAGTTACGTTTCGACATAAAATTAAATCAAATTCTCCCAAATGCGAAAAGTCATGAATTAAATTAATCGATTCAAAAAAAACACGATGACGAATTTCGGGAATTAATTGCCAATGTCCATGCGCGTGATTTTGAAAATATTGTAATCGTCTTTGCATAGATAATCCGCGCTCCATTTCAAAACGATTATATTGCGCTTGTTTTGCCGTTTCTAAAACATTTTCACAAATATCCATTGCACGAATTGAAAAATAATGCACCCAATCGATTCGTTGTTGTTTACGACATAATTCATCAATTAAAATCGCTAATGAATACGCTTCCTGTCCGGTAGAACATCCCGCGCACCATATTTTAATTAATTGTTTACGGTGCGCAATTTGCTGAAGAAATGTCGGTAAAATGGCTTTTTCTAAAGCGTTCCAACAAGAAAAATCGCGGAACCATAAAGTTTCGTGAGTCGTCATTAAACTAATTAATCGCGGTAATAATTTAGGATCAGAATGTAATCGATTTAATAATTGACTGACACTATTTAATCCCAATTGTAAAATTAAACGGCTTAAGCGTGTTTCGATCAGATAAGTTTGAGTGGGTTGTAAATACACCCCAGTTTGTTGATAAAGTAAGGTACTAAGCTGTTCAAATTCTAGCGGAGTAATGCTTTGCATAAACCAGATTCAAACATAACTTGATTAATTCGTTGCGCAAAATCCTCTAAAGCTAACACTTCGTCAGCCAGTCCTGCGGCATGTACACTCCCAGGCATTCCCCATACTACTGATGAAGCTTGATCTTGAATCCAACACAAAGCCCCACGACGTTTTAAACAACGCACTCCTTCTGTACCATCGTGTCCCATACCGGTCATGACAATCGCTAATACTTGTCCAGAAAAAATATTCGCCACTGATTCAAATAATACATCCACTGAAGGACGGCAATAATTCACTGGTGCTAATTCATTTAATTCTAAAATCAACTTTCCTTGCGCACTTTTAGTTAATACCAAATGTTTTCCACCTTGAGCTAAATAAATATGTCCGGGCTGAATCTCTTCTCCACCTTTAACTTCACAGACAGACAACGCCGTTTCGTCATTTAATTTATCGGCTAAAGCTTCAGTAAATACCGGTGGCATATGTTGCACGATGAGTAACGGACAAGGTAATGAGCTGTCTAATTCGGGAATAAATCGATGCAATGCTTTAGGCCCTCCCGTTGACAAGCCAATCACAATTAATTCAATGGCAGAAAATTTGCGTCTAGCAAAAGCAGATAGATGATTAGAACAACCCGAAATGATAGGGTGCGAATAACGAATCAGCGGCGGAGATTGACTCAAACGAGCTTGTTTTTTCAGTTGTACTAAATCAATCAATGGTTGTAATTGATTGATCAAAACTTTAATTTCAGCTTCATTATCATCGAGTTGTGGCTTAACAATGACATCCAATATCCCCAATTGTTGCGTTTGAACCGCGATAGTGATTTGTTGTGGCGAAGGATAAGCCAACAAGATCAAATTCAGATGTGGATACTGTTGTTTTAATTCAGTCAACAAAGGCACCGTTGTCTCAGTCAACATATCCTCATCAATCAGAACCACATCTGGTTTTAATAACTCGACTTTGCGCAACGCTAAAGTAGCAGTGGTTGCTGTTCCTAAGCAATGGACTTCAGACAATTGACTGATAACCCTTAATAATTTTTGACGCTCAGTTAGGCAAGCACTAAACAGTAATATGTCAGTACAAATAGTCATAGTTATCAACAACTTGTTATCATATTCACAAGTCGCGACATTTTACCAATTACGCATTCAATTTCGCTTGTAATTGTTGATTTTTAGCTATGACATCAGCAGCATTTTGTTCTCTTTCAGCACGAATTTTGCCTGCAAGATCAGGATTACTTAAGGCTAAAATTTGAGCGGCTAAATAAGCGGCATTTTTTGCTCCGGGCTTACCAATCGCCAAACAAGCTACCGGAATCCCACCGGGCATTTGCACCGTGGACAATAAAGCATCTAAACCTTTTAATGATCCGGCATCTAACGGTACACCTAATACCGGTTTCAAAGTATGAGCCGCCACCGTTCCTGCCAGATGAGCCGCTAATCCTGCGGCGGCAATAAATACGGCACAACCACGTTGTTCTGCATCCGCAACATAATTACGAGTTTGTTCAGGCGTACGATGCGCTGAAGTGATTTGTACTTCATACAGAATATTCAGTTGCTTAAAAACCTCTAACGTTGCTTGCATTACAGGTAAATCGGAATCTGATCCCATTAAAACAGCAACAAAAGCAGTGGATGTAGTCATTATATAACCTCTTAAAAATGTCAAAAATGAATTAAAATCTTGAATTTACATTGTCATTCTACTTCAGCAACCGTTTCGTTTTCGATCGCGATTTTGTAATGACAATTTTTTTGGGGACAAACTTTTTCTAAACCTCGACGCTGTGTCGATTTGAGCATTAACACTGGCCAGTGACATTCAGGACAAGACTGATTAATTGGCTCATTCCACAGCGCGTAATCGCATTTTGGATAGGTCGAACAAGAATAAAATATCTTATTATTCCGAGATTTACGTTTTAGAATCACGCCCTGTTTACACGCCGGACATTCGATACCGGTCTCACTAGGTTTATCTAAAGGTTCGATATGTTTACATTTGGGATAAGCACTACAGCCAATAAACTTGCCATATTTACCCAATTTGATAACTAAATCCGACTCACATTGAGGACAGCTACGACCTTTAACAATTTCAGGTTCTACAACTTCGAGATTTTCTTCTAAATTGCGCGTGTATGAACAATTAGGGTAATTGGTACAGCCAATAAACCGTCCATTTTTGCCTAAACGAATTGACAGCCGATGTTGACATTCAGGACAAGCTTCATCCAACGCCTCCTGAGTTACATCTTTACGCTGAACTTGAGTATCTTTGACTTCAATCAATTGTTTAAACGGCTGCCAAAATTCTGCCATCAGCGGAATCCAATCTTTTTCGCCTCTAGCGACCGCATCCAAATTATCTTCTAAATCAGCGGTAAAATGATAATCGACATATTTAGTAAAATGTTCTGTGAGAAATTTATTAACAATTCGCCCCACATCGGTAGGATAAAAACGTTTCGCTTCTAACGTTACATAATCACGATTTTGTAAGGTAGAAATAATCGTTGCGTAAGTCGAAGGTCGACCAATTCCGTGTTCCTCTAAAGATTTAACCAAACTAGATTCTGAGTAACGCGGCGGAGGTTCGGTAAAATGCTGATGTGTTTTAATAGCAGAGACAATAACGGTTTGTCCTACCTTTAAGGCTGGTAATAACGCTTCATGATCCTCACCGTCGTTGGTATCATCTTGTCCTTCCAAATAAACTGACATAAATCCTTGTTCGACCACAACCGAACCACTCGCACGAAATCGATGTTCAGATTGACCCACCACAAAATCAATACTGGTTAAATCCATCGTTGCATGATTCATTTGACAAGCAATCGTGCGTTTCCAAATCAAATCATACAATTTGAATTGCTCATCAGTTAAGTAGGGTTTTATCTCAGCCGGCAGTCGCCACGCAGAAGTTGGACGAATCGCCTCGTGAGCTTCTTGAGCATTTTTAGATTTCGTTTTGTAATGTTGCGCTTCATCCGGCAAACAAGCATTACCATATTTATCCACAATCAGTTGGCGAATTTCTGCAATCGCCTCTTCGGCTAAATTGACCGAATCTGTGCGCATGTAACTAATCAAGCCAGTAGTCTCACCGCCCATATCCATACCTTCGTACAACTGTTGCGCCACAGTCATGGTACGTTTAGCCGCAAAACCTAATTTACGCGAGGCTTCTTGTTGCAAAGTAGAGGTGGTAAACGGTGGCGAAGGATAACGTTTACGTTGTTTTTTATCAATAGCAGCCACTCTGAATAAGCCATCGCTGGCGGCTAACAATTGCTGTTGTATCGTAGTTGCTACCGTTGCGGTTTCAAGACTAAATTGGCTAAGTTTTTCTTGATCTACATGGGTTAATTTCGCAATAAATTGATAATCTTCAACAATTAATTCAGCACTAATAGTCCAATACTCTCGAGTGATAAAAGCTTCGATTTCTAAAGTGCGCTCTACAATCATTCGTAATGCGGGACTTTGTACTCGTCCAGCAGATAAACCTCGGCGAATTTTTTTCCACAATAAAGGTGATAACTTAAAACCAACCAAATAATCTAACGCGCGGCGTGCTTGTTGAGCATTCACCAAAGTCAGTGATAGCTCACCGGGATGAGCAATCGCTTCGGTGACAGCTTTTTGGGTAATTTCATAAAAAACCACTCGGTAAACCGTTTTATTTTTTAACGCCTTTTTTTCTTTTAACAATTCCAATAAATGCCAAGAAATTGCCTCGCCTTCACGATCTGGATCGGTGGCTAGATATAAAAATTCAGCAGATTTCAGAGCAGCGACAATCTCATTCACATGACGTTGATTGCGCTCAATCACTTGATAACGCATAGCGAAATGCTGCTCCGGATCAACAGCACCTTCTTTAGGGATCAGGTCGCGTACATGTCCATATGATGCTAAAACTTTAAAAGTCGCCCCTAAATATTTTTCAATGGTTTTGGCTTTAGCAGGTGATTCAACAATAACCAGATGTTTACTCATGCACAATCAATAATTTAGGTTAGTGTAAAGAAGTCGGCGACAATTCATATGCCAAATCTTCCATGCGCGAAAAAGCTTCATCATCATTGGATTGCGTCAACAACACCATTAAAATGATCCATTTTAATTCTTCCAAAGAAATATCCATATCTAATGCCATCGCTCTATCAATGACTAATTCACGGTGAGCGGCTGATAACACGCCATTACGTTCTAAAAATAATAATAAATCTTGACAATCTAAATCGAGTTTAGCCCGTTCTTTATCTGAAAAAATCCGAAAAGTGGGGGACATTGCAAACATTGTTGGCTCCATATTCAGTGATTCTAACCAATTGAAAGCTTTATAAATATTGGGTTGCTCAAAACCAAGTTCGAGCAGCTCAGAATGAATCTGATCACTATTGGGGATATAAGTATCATCGTTCAAATAATTTTCAAAAAGATACATTAAAACATCAAAAACATTTTCTTTCATACATTTATTCAAATTCGTAAATAGCCACCTTCAACAGTAGCACAAATGTATCCTTGTAACTCCAACATGGATAACGAGGCAGTTATGGTTTCAACTGGATAACCAGATTCCTCTACCAAAGCATCGATCGAGATCGGACTATACATCATCAAATTCAATAGCTTTTGTTGAATTAGGTCAAGCTCTGGCTGTACAGTAGTCGGAGGTGATGGACTGTGATATTGATAATAATGGTTAAACTCTTGCAAAATATCTTGATAAGATTCAACCAATTTTGCCCCCTCTTTAATTAACGCATGACAACCTTTGGCTAATGGATTCTGGATAGCTCCGGGAACCGCAAAAATTTCACGGTTTTGTTCAAGTGCAGCTTTTGCGGTAATCAACGATCCACTCTGTAAAGAAGCTTCGACAACCAATAATCCCCGAGCTAATCCACTAATGATTCGATTTCGTTGAGGAAAATGATTCGCCTTGGCAACCGTGCCAATCGGGAATTCAGAAATCATCGTACCATGAGTCACGATTTCAGTCGCTAGTGTTTTGTGTGCCGCAGGATACACGCGATCTAAACCGGTACCCGATACTGCAACCGTATGACCGGTCGCTTTTAAAGCTCCTTCATGACCCGCAGCATCAATGCCAAAAGCTAAACCGCTAGTAATGGTAAACCCAGCTTTTGCCAAATAATACGCAAATTCAAAAGCCGTTTGTCGTCCAGCTAACGAAGGATTACGACTACCGACAATTGCAATTTGCGGTTGAGATAATAAAGCCAGTTTACCGCGCACAAACAACAAGGGCGGTGGATCGGCAATTTGTTTTAATTGATTAGGATAAGCTGAATCGGTGAATACAATAACCTGATGTTCAGGCTGTTGTAACCACAATAAATCAGTTTCAATTTGTTGCCAATCAAAATTTTTAATCGCTTGAGCAACGGCTTCACGAATTCCCAATGCCCTTAATGCAGATAAAGATTCATTAAACAATTGCTCTGGCGTGTGGGTCAACAAACTTTTATGAAAACTACGACAACCAAATCCATGCACCCGCAACAACGCTAACCAGTAACAGAGAGTATCCAAAATCTTCTACAAACTAAAATTGTTCAACAGGCGTCTGAATCCGATCCAAAATATGAATCGCTTGATTTGCCTCCATCACCAAAGCATAACTTACCCGTTCAAACGGGCGAAATACCATTAATCGCCCGGAAATTTCATCAGGTAATTTCACAATATGCTCCCCCTCTTGCATTTGAAAAGGGTCTCTAACCACTTGTCCTTGATGATAAATATCAAATAAATGTCCAACTTGAATACCGTCGTGTAAACCCTTATTAATCACCACTACATTGTAACGACCGATTTGTGAAACTCCATTTAAAACACTAATGATATGCGCTTGAATTAAACTATTCGGCGGTTTTGGAAAATAATTTAAGGTCATAGGAATTTCCTCGTTGACCATAATCCGATCCCCTAAACGAATTTCTTGCGCAGAACTTTGTACCATTAAGGTCGCGGGATCGCCTTCAGTTTGTAATCCAGCCGCACCGATATATACAGCTTCATATCCCAAAACATTGTTACTTATAGGGTCTAAATAAGCTTGCCCTTGGCGATAAATTAAATAATTTAATGTTGAAGGTTGAGTAATTGAACGAACATAAATTCGATCATTTGCTCCACCCACAATATGTTCTCCGGCAAAGCCGACAATATAGGGAGCTTGAGTTAATTCTTGTTTATCAACGACTTTCGGCGACCCTAAAAATTGCGCTATCGCATCGGTAGGAATGGTTTTGATGGCTTGAGCTGATTCTTCCTGCCGAATGTGCGGATGCAATTTTTGTTCATAACGACCATCATCATTGTAACGTCCACGTTTTAAACGGAGTCGCGGTTGACCTTGTAAATCTTGTTCCAAAATTAATTCATCCCCGGGATAAATTAAATTGGGATTTTTCACTTGAGGATTATCCCGCCATAATCGATGCCACTGCCAGGGGCTTTTCAAAAATTTTGCCGAAATATCCCACAAAGTATCTTGTGATTTAACCGTATAGCGATCAGGATGTCGCAAATTGAGAGCCAAAGTTCCCGCTGCTACATTTAAGCTGAATAATAAGCCTAATATTGTTACTAAATGACAGGTTTTTTTCATATCTAAATGCGAGGCAAAATCACTTTTCCAGTTAAATCAAATGCACAGTGTAGTCGAATTCAGCTAGAATTTCAGTATTTCTATCAATTAACGGAGGCAGTGTGGCGATTTTAACTATTTTAGAATTTCCTGATGAACGGTTGCGCAAAAAAGCACAACCGGTCAATCATATTGATGATTCAATTCGGAAAATAGTTGCGGATATGATTGAAACCATGTACGAAGCCAAAGGCATTGGTTTAGCAGCAACACAAGTCAATATTCAACAACAAATTATTGTGATTGATATTAGTGATGAAAAAAATCAACCGTTATGTTTGATTAATCCTCAACTGATCAGCAAGCAAGGTACAGCAAATTCTGAAGAGGGTTGTTTATCGGTTCCGGGTTTTTTTGAAAAATTGAATCGTGCCACCAACATTACCTTAGAAGCTTATAATCAGCAAGGCGAAAAAATTGAGCTGACTGCTAATGGTTTATTAGCTGTGTGTATTCAACATGAAATGGATCATCTGGAAGGTAAATTGTTTGTAGATTATTTATCCCCGCTCAAACGTCAACGCATTAAAACTAAATTAGAAAAAATCCATAGATTCAATCGTAAATAAATCATTATGAAAACTAGAGAACGTCGTCACGGACGAGTGATTGTGTTAACTGGCGAGGGTAAAGGAAAATCCTCCAGTGCATTTGGGATGGTTTTCCGTGCGGCAGCGTGGGGAATGAAAGTGTGTGTCATTCAATATATCAAGGGTCAATGGCAAACGGGCGAACAAAAAGCCGCTACTCATTTTCCGCACATTGAGTGGCACGCTTTGGGCGATGGCTTCACTTGGGATACGCAAAATCCAGCGCAAGATATTCAAACCAGTCGTGATATTTGGCAATTCAGTCAACAAAAAATTTTATCGCAACAATTCGATCTGGTGGTTTTAGATGAAATTAATTATTGTTGTGGCTACGGTTGGATAAGCGGCGAAGAAATTGCACAGTTTATTCAACAACATAAACCCAATTGGATGCACTTAGTCTTAACCGGACGTAACGCGGATCAAGCCTTAATCACTTTAGCTGATACCGTCACCGTGATGAATCCGTTAAAACATGCGTTTGATCAAGGCATTTATGCTGAACAGGGGATAGAATTTTGAACACAAATTTACGCATTATTTTTGCCGGTACTCCAGAATTTGCCTGTCCTGCATTACAAGCTTTATTAACTGCTCACTATGAGGTTTGTGCAGTTTACACTCAACCTGATCGTCCGGTCGGTAGAGGACAAAAATTAACCCCTAGTCCAGTCAAAACCTTGGCTTTGTCTGCGGGAATACCGGTTTATCAGCCACTGCATTTTAAAGATGCTGAAAATATCCATTTATTTCAACAATTTAATGCGGACGTGATGATTGTGGTTGCATATGGCATGATTTTACCGAAAATTATTCTCGATACGCCACGTTACGGTTGTTTGAATATTCATGCGTCCTTACTGCCTAGATGGCGCGGCGCAGCACCGATTCAACGGGCTTTAATCGCGGGTGATGAATACACCGGAGTGACGATTATGCACATTGTGGAAAAATTAGATGCGGGTGACATTTTGCAACAACAACGTTACCGAATTGGAAATTTAGAGACATCTGCGGATTTATTTGCGGTTTTAGCCGATTTAGGCGCGGAAACTTTATTATCCACTTTAGAAAAATTGACGACTCACTGCTTAACACCAGAAAAACAATTAGAATCTTTAGTGACTTATGCGGCAAAATTGAATAAATCCGAAGCGATTTTACAATGGTCTGAATCGGCTGTGGTTTTACAACGAAAAATTCGCGGATTGAATCCTTGGCCGGTGGCTCAAACCTATTATCAACAACAAGTTTTACGCATTTGGCAAGCAGAAGTGAGCAATCATCATCGATCATTAGCCATAGGTGAAGTGTATAGCGACGGTAAAGTGATGGAGGTCGGTTGTGGTGACGGTATATTACGTTTATTAGAAGTGCAATTACCGAACGCGAAACGTTTACCGATTCAAGCATTTTTACAAGCCCACTCCGTACACGGTAGTTATCTAGGATGAAAAATTCACGTCAACTCACAGCCAAAGTTTTACAACAAGTGTTACAACAAGGACTTTCCTTAACCAGCGCGTTGGCTCAAATTCAGCCCACCATCAGTGAAACTAAAGATCGCGCTTTCATTCAAGCCTTAAGTTATGGCATCTTGCGTGATTATTCGGTACTAACTTGGATCAGCGAACAATTATTAGCTAAACCTTTGAGAAATAAAGATTTTGATATTCAATTGCTCATATTAGTAGGTTTATATCAATTACGTTCAACGCGAGTACAAACTCATGCGGCAGTCGCTGAAACCGTCGCGGCAGCAGATCATAAATCTTGGGCTAAAGCCGTAGTGAATGCGGTACTCAGGCAATATCTGCGTCAACAATCCACTATTGAACAAAATTTAACCTCTCATACGGTTGTCATTTCTAATCATCCTCAATGGTTATTAACATTAATTCAGCAAAATTGGGCAGAACAAGCAACTGAGTTAATTCGTCATAATCAACTCCCTCCGCCCATGAGTTTGCGAGTTAATCGACTACGTTGTGATCGAGCGCAATATGCTCAACTCTTAGATCAACATTCATTAGCTTATTATTTAAGTCCCATTTGTGACACGGCAATTGAATTACACACTCCGGTAGCGGTTGAACAATTGCCGAATTTTGCTGAAGGCTGGGTATCGGTGCAAGATACTGCCGCTCAATTAGCGGTTGCGTTATTAAATTTACAACCCAATCAGCGCGTATTGGATTTATGCGCCGCTCCCGGTGGTAAAAGTGCAGCGATTTTGGAGGCATTTCCCTCGATAAAATTAACCGCGATTGATCATGATCCTTTACGTTTAGCACGCATTTATCAAAATTGTCAGCGATTGCAATTAACTGTTGATGCTAAAGTAGGTGATGGTTTACGTCCAGAAGAATGGTGGGATGGACAGCTTTTTGATCGGATTTTATTAGACGCGCCTTGTTCAGCATTAGGCGTAATTCGCCGTCATCCGGATATTAAATGGTTACGTCGTCCTAATGATTTAATCGCTATTCAACAATTACAATGGCAATTATTAACCAAAGCTTGGTCATTATTAAAAATCGGCGGAGAATTCGTTTATGCCACTTGTTCAATTCATAAAGCCGAAAATGAAAAGCTTATTCAAAGCTTTTTAATCCAACAAAGTAATGCAATTGAATTACCAATTATCGCAGAATGGGGAATAGCCACTTCTGTTGGACGACAAATTTTAACTGGACAATTCAATATGGACGGTTTTTATTATGCGCGGTTAAAAAAACGTGACTAATTATCGAATAGTGATTGCCTTTTTGCTAGGTATTTTTAGCGTTAATAATTCAGCGGACATTTTAATTAAAAATGCCGATCTGAATTTACAAGGTGATTGGTATGTTTTAAATGCAAATATTGATTATCAATTAACCGCTACCGCAAAAGCGGCAATTGAAAATAGTATTCCGTTATTTTGGCGATTACAAATTCAACTAGCACAATTACGTTTATTAAATAATCGATTAATTGTAGATAGCGAATATCGTTATCGAATTCGTTATCATGCGTTATTGAATAGTTATAGTGTTAAAAATGAAACCTTAGGTCAGATTAAAAAATATGCTTCATTAACTGAAGCTTTAGAATCTCTTTCACATATTCGAGAGTTAAAAATTATTCCTAAACAACAAATTCGGGCAAATAAATATTACCGTTGTCAAATTCGTTTAGTGTTTGAAGTACAAGCTTTGCCGCCTCCATTAACGCCGCTGGCTTATTTACAATCTGAATGGAGTTTATCCAGCGATTGGTTTTTAATTTTTGATCGTCAATTGGCAAATCCGAATTTATCTTCTATCTTTTAATCGTAATGGCCTCTTTAATTCATTCTTCTAAAAAATCATCCTCAAATAAAAATTTTATTTGGCGACGCATTTTATTATTAACAGTCATGATGGTAGGCATGTGTTTATTAATGGTAAGAGCGGTTAATTTACAAATCATTGATAAAAATTTTTTACAATCAGAAGGCGCGAAAAGACATATTAGTATGGTTCCAGTCGCTACTTATCGCGGTAAAATTTTTGATCGCGATGGCGAATTAATGGCGATTAGTTCACCGGTACAATCCGTATGGGTGAATCCTCAAGAATTGGAATTGTCCCAAACGCAACAAATTCAACAAATGATGCGTTTATTAGCTTTACCGAATAACAAAATTAAAGCGATTGCGAATGCTCATGCGAAACAACGCTTTGCTTATTTAAAACGGCGAATTAATCCGGATATTGCTGAACAAATTAAAAAATTACAAATTCATGGCGTTTATTTTGAACGCGAATTTAAACGCTTTTATCCAGCAGGTCCTATGGCAGCGCATATTGTGGGTTTTACCAATAGCGAAGATCAGGGACAAGAAGGAATTGAACGGGCATATGAACAAAGTTTAGCGGGAACTTCGGGCAGTAAACGGGTCATTCGTGATGGAGCGCGACGAATTATTGAAGATGTAGAAAATCTGAAAAATCCGATTCCCGGACAAGATTTAACTTTAAGCATTGATCGACGCTTACAATATTTAGCTTATCGTGAATTACAAACCGCTTTTTTAGAACATCATGCGAAATCGGCTTCATTAGTATTGTTAAATGCCAAAACTGGTGAAGTGTTAGCAGCAGTGACTCAACCCGCTTTCAATCCTAACAGTCGCAAAAATTTAACTCAGAGTTTATATCGCAACCGAGCCATTACTGATGTTTTTGAACCCGGCTCATCAGTGAAACCATTTGTAGTGGCGGCGGCTTTAGATGCACACTATGTCAATGAATGGACAAGCTTTACTACTCATGGCAGCGTTATGATTGGGCGGAATGTGGTGCGTGACGGACATGATTATGGCACGTTGGATTTGGCGGGTGTGTTAAAAAAATCCAGCAATATTGGTGCGAGTCAAATTGCTTTAAAAATGCCCGGACATTATTTTTGGAATGTTTATCGACAATTAGGTTTTGGACAATCCGCCGCCGTGGATTTTCCTGCTGAAGCAAGTGGTTATTTAATCGGACGTAGCCGAGTTCATGGCTTTTCTCAAGCTGCTTTATCTTTTGGCTATGGTTTATCGGTATCGGTTTTACAATTAGCTAGAGCTTATACTGCTTTAGCTGATGACGGTATTTTACATTCTGTCAGTTTATTAAAACGGGAACGTGATTCGCAAGCAACTAGAGTTTTTCAAGCAAATACCGCTATTAAAGTGCGTAAAATGATGGAACAAGTGATCGAACCTAGCGGTACTGGCTATGAAGCTCGGATTGATGGTTATCGCGTTGCGGGTAAAACAGGTACGGTTCGTAAATCTACCGGTTGGGGATATTCTGATAATAAATATTTTGCGGTTTTCGCCGGTATGGCTCCAGCCAGTCATCCACGTTTTGTAATGGTTGTCATGGTTGATGAACCCAGTGAATCACAATATTACGGTGGTTTAGTCGCTGCGCCGATTTTTTCTAAAGTCATGAGCGGAGCATTACGAATTTATGGTGTACCTTCCGATCAATATAACGCAGTACCGATTTTACTGACTAAACCTTAAATTTTTTCATGATACTTTCACAACTTCTTGCCGGTTACACGACAGTCACCTCTGACTTAGTGATTGACCATCTCAGCACTGATAGCCGCCATTTATCTGCGCACAGTGTATATCTTGCAATTCATGGCGAACGTTATTTAGCGGCGGCAATCTCTCAAGGTGCAACAATCATTGTGTATGATCCTGAGCAAGTTTCAACCCACAAAATTGCTGATTTAGCGACTGCTAATCGTATTTTGTGGATTCCAATAGTTCAATTATCTCAACAACTTGGCGAAATTGCCGCTCGTTATTACGCACATCCTAGTCAACAATTGTCTGTGATTGGCGTTACTGGCACGAACGGCAAAACCAGTTGTAGTCAATTCTTAGCTCAAGGATTAAATGCACCCGTGATTGGAACCTTAGGCTGGGGAAAAATTGGACATTTAATTGATACCGGTTATACCACACCTGATGCGTTACAATTACAACAAATTTTTGCACAAATCGTTGCAAATGGCGATACGACAGCGATTATGGAAGTTTCCTCACATGGTTTACAAGAATACCGCGTTCAAGGAACTCAGTTCAAAGGAGCAATATTCACCCAATTGAGCCGTGATCATTTAGATTATCATGGTTCTATGGCGGCTTATTTTGCCGCAAAATTACGCTTATTTACTGATTATTCCTTAGAATTTGCCGTCATTAATCAACAAGATCATCATGGTCAAAAAATAATTGCCGCTTTACCCAATTCAGTGGATTGCTGGCAATTTGCGGTTAATTGTCCACCCTCTACTCATGCTCAAGTGGTGACTGCTGATCAGATTCATTGCCATTTACAAGGAATCGATTTCACTTTACATTATCAACAACAATCGATAGTGGTGCATAGTGGTTTATATGGTCTGTTTAATGTAGAAAATTTACTCGCTTGTGCAACCACTTATTTGGCTTTAGGTGATGATTTGGAACAAGTTGCTGATCGTTTGCAACAAATTCAACCGGTTTGTGGACGAATGCAACGTTTCGGTGGTGCTGATTTACCCACCGTATTTGTGGATTATGCCCATACACCTGATGCGTTAGAAAAAGCATTACTGAATTTGCGTCAACATCACCCTAGACAATTGATAGTGGTATTTGGTTGTGGCGGCGATCGGGATCAAGGAAAACGTCCACTAATGGGAGAAATCGCAGTACGTTGCGCTGATCAAGTGATTATTACCGATGACAATCCGCGTACTGAAACCAGTGATTCTATTATTCAACACATTTTACTCGGCTGTCGTTCAACAGCAGTTACTGTCATTCCGGATCGCGCTAGTGCCATTTACACCGCGATTCATAACGCAACTGCTAAGGATTGTGTATTGATTGCCGGCAAAGGTCATGAGACTTTTCAACTGGTTCAACATCAAAAATTTCCCTTTAGCGATCAAGCCGTAGTACTGGCTGCCCTCTCTTCCTAACTATAACGAGAATTATCATTATGTTTTTACATTTCAGCGAATTAGCTGCGGAATTAACGGCGTTTCAGTTTGGTGAAGCCGTGTTGCAGCGTCTCAGTATTGATAGCCGCAGTTTACAATCTGGTGATTGTTATTTAGCGTTACGCGGTAAACAGTTAGATGGTCATGATTTTATTGATCAAGCGATTGAAGCTGGAGCTAGTGCAATTATCAGCGAACGCGCCCTAAAACTGACAGTTCCTCAATTAGTGGTCGCGGATACTCGTTTGGCTTTAGCGCAAATTGCCAGATTGTGGCGACAAAAATCCCAAGCTCAAGTGATTGCAGTGACCGGAAGTAATGGTAAAACCACTGTGAAAGAAATGTTAGCAATGATTTTATCAGTCAATGCTCCGGTATTAGCAACTCAAGGCAATTTGAACAATGATATTGGCGTACCTTTGACTTTATTGCGCTTGCAGTCTGAACATCGTTATGCGGTGATCGAAATGGGCGCGAATCATGCTGGAGAAATCGCTTACAGCAGTCGTTATGCCTTAGCTCAAGCGGCGATTATTAACAATGTGAGTGCTGCGCATTTAGAAGGATTCGGCGATTTAAGCGGGGTCGCTTATGCAAAAGGTGAAATTATCAGTGGTTTACCCAATGATGGAATCGCTATTCTGAATCGAGAAGATGAATTTTTCCCTTTATGGCAATCTTTAGCGGGTCAACGACAAATTTTAACCTTTGGTTTAAGCGAAACCGCAGATGTCTACGCAAGCGATATTCGTACCCAACAAAATCGTTTACAAATAACCACAACTTTCATATTACATTACGCCGGTCAGTCACAAATGATCGAATTACAACTAGCGGGAATTCATAATGTGCGTAATGCGTTAGCTGCGGCAACTGCTTGTTTAGCGATAGGTATTTCCTTACCACAAATCCAACAAGGTTTAGCACAATTTGTCACTGTCACCGGACGCTTACAACCTTGGTTTAGTCGTTGGGGAAATGTAGTGCTTGACGATACTTATAATGCAAATCCCGCTTCCTTAGCCGCAGGATTATCGGTATTAATGCAATATTCTGGAGAACCTTGGTTAATCTTGGGCGATTTAGGCGAATTAGGCAGTAATAGCGTAGAAATTCATCGTCAATTAGGGCAATTAGTCAAAGCATATGGCATTAAACGTTTATTTGCGGTAGGAAATGCCACGCGCTATAGCGTAGAAAGTTTTGGTAATGGTGGCGAATTTTTTGAACAACAATCAGAGTTAATTGAGCGTTTAATTTCCGAATTAACCGGCACAGAAACTTTATTAATTAAAGGCTCGCGTTCTCAAAAAATGGAACAAGTTTCTAGCGCATTAATTGAGCATTTTAGACAATAATTCAATTTAGCGACATCTCTAATAATTAAAGAATCATAAAACTCGTTGGATAATCTCTATTTAATCTAAAAAACGCCAATTATTCTTAATGATTCTATCTTCATCTCTTACTTTCTTATTGATTCATTTTGGGAAAATCCCATGTTACTGTATTTAACTGATTATTTAATGTCATTCGATGGTGGATTTCGTGTTTTTCAATATTTAACTTTTCGCGCTATTTTGGGGGCATTAACTGCGCTTATTTTATCTTTTCTAATTGGCCCTTGGATGATTCGTAAATTAACTCGGAATAAAATTGGTCAAAGTGTGCGCGAAGATGGACCTGAAAGTCATTTTAGTAAAAAAGGTACGCCTACAATGGGCGGAACTTTAATTTTAGTTGCGATAGCGATTAGCACTTTATTATGGGCAAATTTAGCCAATCGTTATATATGGACTATTTTATTAGTCACTTTAGGTTATGGCATTGTTGGATTTATCGATGATTATTTAAAAGTCATGTTAGGTAATAGTGATGGTTTATCTGCTAAAGCCAAATATTTTTGGCAATCTATTATCGGATTAACCGCCGCTATTTTTTTATATGCCACTGCTCAATTACCCGCTGAAACACAATTTATTGTGCCGTTCTTTAAGGATGTGATGCTGAATTTAGGTCCGGGATATATTATATTAACTTATTTCGTCATTGTGGGTACCAGTAATGCGGTGAATTTAACCGATGGTTTAGATGGATTAGCGATTATGCCAACGGTAATGGTGGCTGCTGGATTAGGCATATTTGCTTATTTATCGGGTCATAGTAATTTTGCACAATATTTAGCCATTCCTTATTTACCCGGTACTGGTGAATTGATTGTATTTTGTGCAGCATTAGTGGGCGCAGGCTTAGGCTTTTTATGGTTCAATACTTATCCCGCGATGGTATTTATGGGGGATGTAGGCGCATTAGCTTTAGGCGCGGCTTTAGGATTATTAGCAGTGTTAGTTCGTCAAGAAATTGTATTAGTCATTATGGGCGGCGTATTTGTAATGGAAACTTTATCAGTCATTATCCAAGTATGGTCATTTAAAACGCGCGGAAAACGGGTATTTAAAATGGCTCCGATTCACCATCATTTTGAATTGAAAGGCTGGCCAGAGCCTAGAATTATTGTACGATTCTGGATTATTACTTTTATATTAGTGTTAGTGGGATTAGCGACTTTGAAATTAAGATAAAGTCTTTTTAACTTTGATTAGTGATTTTTTAATTTGTGACATAAAAAAATGAAACCGGTTTCTAATACTTATTTATTAATTACAGTATTCTCATTTATCCTGACTTTATTAATAAGTGCCGTTTTAATGTTTACCCTTCAACCGCTGTTTGGTAAATTATTATTGCCAGCTTTAGGCGGTTCTCCGGCTGTCTGGAATACCTGTATGGTTTTTTATCAAACAGTGGTTTTTTTAGGTTATTTATATGCACATGGATTAAATTTAATCGTTAATCGTTGGCAACAATTCATTATTCACAGTTCTTTATTAATTCTAAGTCTTTATTTTTTACCCGTTACTTTACCCGAAATACTCATTCCGCCGACTAATAGTCAACCTATTTTGTGGCTAATTAAAATATTAGCTACAAGTATTGGACTGCCTTTTTTAATCATTTCCACAACTTCCCCTTTATTACAAGCTTGGTTTACCAAAATAGGTCATCATCGCAGCACTGATCCTTATTATTTATCGATTGCCAGTAATAGTGGAAGTTTATTAGCTTTAATGAGTTATCCTTTTTTAATTGAGCCTCATTTAGGATTAACCGATCAGCGTTTTATTTGGAGTACAAGCTATGCGGTATATATTGGATTTGTTTTAGTGTGTGCCGGATTTTTTATTAAACAACCTTTTAAAAAATCTACCACTATTCATTCCGAAATATTATTACCCGAATCTCCTAGTAAAATCACTATGATTCATTGGGGATTATTGGCTTTTGTCCCTTCAAGTTTATTGTTAGGCGTAACCAATTTTATTAGCACTGATATTGCAGCCGTGCCTTTATTATGGATTATTCCCTTAATTTTATATTTATTCAGTTTTATTTTAGTTTTTAGTGCATTTTATCCTAAAATTCAGCCCATTATTATTCATGGTCAACCGCTATTTATCCTCATTTTTATGATTATGGCTTTTATTAATCCAGCCGAATTAAACTACTGGATTTATTTAGCTTTACATACAATAGGATTTTTAATTTCAGCGTTAATTTGTCATGGAGAATTAGCCCGTTTACGCCCTCACGCCGCTTATTTAACCCGTTATTATTTAATTATGTCTTTTGCGGGTATGTTAGGTGGGATGTTTAATAGTTTAATTGCGCCATTTATTTTTACCAATGTCACTGAATATCCTTTAATGATTATTGCCGCTTTATTATTACGTCCTAATCGATATACGATTCAATGGCAATCTTTATTAAGCTTAATTCCCGGAATACTATTAATAATTGTCGGTAAAATCGCACAACAATTAATTCCTAATTTAGTGGATTATTTTGATCCATTAGCTTGGGGATTAATTGGATTAACCTTAGTCAGTTATTTTTTCTATCGTTATCTTTTTATTTATGCCGGATTAATCGCCGCAATTCTTTTTTTAGCCTTAGATTTACAAGCTTTATCGGCGCATACTGTTTTTCAACAACGCAGTTTTTTTGGCGTTTCTTCAATTCGTTCGGCAATGATTGAAAATGAAAAACATCAACCGGAAATGATTTATGAATTATTTCATGGCACTACCAAACATGGGGCGCAACGTTTAGCCAAGAATTTACAAACCATTCCAACTTTATATTACAGTCCTCAAGCTCCGATGGGTCAATTATTTAAAGAATTTGCCAGTCAAAATACGCAATGGCATATCGGTATTGTCGGCTTAGGAGCGGGAGCTTTATTATGTTATCGTCAGCCACAACAACAATGGACTATTTTTGAAATTGATCCTTTAGTTTTTCAAATTGCAGCCGATCAACATTATTTTCATTATTTATCTTCTTGTGGACAAAAAGCTCAACAAATAATCGGTGATGCACGTTTATCTATTGCGGCAAAACCTAATCAATCTTTTGATTTATTAATTATGGATGCTTTTAGTTCTGATGCCGTACCAACACATTTATTAACTCAACAAGCGATTAGTTTATATTTATCTCATTTAAAACCCAATGGATTATTAGCTTTTCATATTAGTAATCGTCATTTGGATTTGAAAAAAGTGTTATCAGATCATGCTGAACATTTTAAATTGGCTGCTTTGAGACAAGCTTATCAAGCTAAACAACCTGCGCCACCCTTAGTGGTAGATGCAGAATGGGTCGTAATGGCAAAAAATCCACAATTATTGCAGCGATTAGTTGAAAGTCGCTATGGGCATTGGGAAAAATTGCCGTTATATTTTGATTTTAAATCTTGGAGTGATGATTTCACTTCGATTATCGATATTTGGAAAACTCATGATTAATCTTCAACAACTTGCTGATTTATGCCAAGCCACTTTAGTTCGTGGAAATCCTGAACAACTGATTGATTCTGCGGCAGATATTATGTCTGCGAGCGAAGGTCAAGTCACGGTATTAAGTGATAAAAGTTATGCGAAATATTTAAAAATCAGTCAAGCCAGTGCTTGTTTTATGACAGATAATTCGATGGCTGAAATTTCTGAGCCAGTGGCGATCTTAATTTCAGCCGATCCGGAATTAAGTTTTTTAACCGCAGTGAAACATTTATATCCTGAACCTCAAATCACAGCGACAATTTCGCCTCAAGCAGCGATTGATTCTTCTGTCATTTTAGGTACAGCGGTGCATATAGCGGCATTTTCTAGTATCGCTGCGAATAGTGAAATTGGCGATCACAGTATTATTTTTGCCGGTGTACATGTTGGCTCAAACGTTAAAATTGGTAAACAGTGTCGCATTTATCCCAATGTGGTGATTTATGACAATACTGAAATCGGTAATGACGTGATTATCCACGCTGGTGCTGTGATTGGTGCGGATGGTTTTGGCTATAAATTTCGTGATAATCAACATCTTAAAGTTCCTCATGTTGGTAATGTGGTGATTGAAGATCAGGTAGAAATTGGGGCAAATACTTGTATTGATCGCGGAGCATTAGGCGCGACACGAATTGGACGCGGCAGCAAAATCGATAATTTAGTGCAATTAGGACATAATAACCGTGTAGGTAAAAATGTTATTATTTGTGGACAATCCGGTATTTCGGGGTCTTGTGTGATTGAAGATGGAGCGATTTTAGCGGGTAACTCAGGAGTTGCCGATCATGTCACGATTGGACAAGGTGCTGTAGTGATGGCAAGAAGTGGCGTGTCTCAAGACATTCAACCACATACTCAGGTTTTTGGCGCGCCAGCTAAAGATCGTAAAATTGCTTGGCGGGAATTAGCTGCATTAACCCAATTACCTGAGTTATTAAAAAAATTTAAACAATTAGAAAAACGTTTTACTGAATTGGAAAAACGAAATTAATCTATTAATCGTGTAAATAAAATCTCTTTAAATTTACGCAAAATAGCAATAATCTGTTGTAATCTTTTTTCTTCAGTGCAACCATATGCTAACCTGAGTTCGGGATAACCTATTGCAGTAAAGGCAGTAAATTATTTCTAATATTTAAAGAGAGCTTTTTGTCCTGATAAGAATAAGCAACCAGACAAGAAACTATATTTATCATATAGTTAATTAGGCTCTATATGGATTTCAAGGTCTTCTGATAAACTGATTTAATGAAAAGCTCAGTCATACCAATTAAACACTTAATCAGTGAAGACCAATGTTACGAAACGGTTCGACAGTTGCGTTGGTCGGAGAAAGTTCACTGCCCACACTGCAACAGCGACCACATCATCAAGCGCGTACATCACAATACGCAAACGGCGCGTTGCCGCTACGAATGCAAAGCTTGCCATAATTGGAAGAATGGGGATTTGAACATAAAACCGTCAACCATTCGGTGGGCGAATATGCACGGGACGAGAACGGTGACGGTT
>JACCEE012276237.1_pt1 | contig 24521 bp, 19 predicted proteins | sample 7449931 | NCBI WGS metagenome assembly JACCEE01 (sample SAMN15323457, study PRJNA562643) | freshwater metagenome | isolation source: river surface water | place: USA:Blue River Watershed | collected 2017-08-19 | reverse complement strand
GGATTATAGCTCTGTTCGAACTCTCATTTGGACTGATACTAGGTTATTTGCTTTATGGAATCACTATACAAGGAAGCCTACTGGTGCTTTACACCTTTGCAGCAGTTTACCTTGTTGCAGTATTAGGCTTAGGGCTACTGGTTGCAGCTCTTTCGGATACGCAACAGCAAGTAATGTTTGTCTCCTTCTTCTTCATGATTATTTTCCTATTAATGAGTGGCATTTTCACCTCAGTCGAAAGCATGCCAACTTGGGCTCAAAAGTTTAATATTATTAATCCAATGGCCTATTTTATGCGGGTTATTAGAATGGTAGTGCTAAAAGGATCCGGATTTTATGAAATTCGGCATGAATTATTTGCAATGGCAATTTTCGCAGTCGGTAGCATCTTGGTATCTGTTCGAACCTTCAAAAAGAGAGTTGCATAACAACAATTTGCCATACTGAAAGAGGGGTTAGTCACAATTAATTCAAAAATGTAATGGAATCATTGGTTTATTGAGGGTTTAATATTTATATTAGCCTCAAATTGACTAATACTGCAATGTCGATAAACCGCCTATTAAATATCACATATAAGCAAACCAAAGCATTTGCATTGGCAATACTTCTGTCCATTTCAATTTCGGCAGTTGGCCAAGAGGGTATCCTTGCTGTTGGAGGAAAAGCTCTTTTAAAAAACGCTAAAGGAAAGGGTATCACAATAACGCTCGAGAAAGACGGACGAAAAATAAATACGGCTGAAATCTCCGGAACCTTTGCGCTCGATCTAGATTTTGGAGCACAATACCTACTGAAATTCGAAAAAGATGGATTCGTTACAAAATCTATTGCGGTAGATACTAGAGTTCCTGCCGGTGTTGATGCAAAATCGGACCTGATTGAGTTTGAGGTTGAGTTGTATGCTAAAACGGAGGGTGTCGATGTAGAAATGTTCAACAATCCTGTTGGTAAAATAAAATATATTGCTGAATCTCAAACTTTTGGTTACGACACCGACTACTCAATGACGGTTAAGCAAAAAATGGTTGATAAGGAGCAGGAGTTGCTTAAAGCCGAGGCTAAAAAGAAGCTAGCCGAAGAGCAAAAGGCAAAAGATGCGGAGAAAAAGAAGGCAGAAGATCTTTTAAAGCAACAACAAGCAGAAGCCCAACAAAAGGCTGCTGAAAAAGCCAGAATAATTGCAGAAGAAAAGCAAAAGGAAGAGGCCAAACAGAAAGCACAAGCAGAAGAGCAAAGAAAAATTCTTGAGGAGAAACAAAAAGCGGCAGAATTAAAGGCCAAGGAGCTAGCCCGACAAGCAGCCATTCAGGATTCTGTTCGTCGAGTTGAAACTCAAAAAGCAAAGTTGTTGGCAGAACAAAAGGCTAAGGAAGAATCAGAAAGACAACTAGCTGAAACAAAGAAACGTGCCGAAGAACAAGCAAAACTTGTAGCTGAATTAAAGGCAAAAGAAGAAGCACGAAAAAAAGCAGTAGCAGATTCGCTACAAAAAGTTGAAATCCAAAAGCAGCAGGCATTGGTTTTAGCTAAAGCGAAGGAGGAGGCTAGACAAAAAGCTGCTGCCGATTCACTTAAAAAAGTTCAAGAAGAAAGTAAGCGGTTGGCTGAACTGAAAATTAAAGAAGAAATACGCCAAAAAGCGGTTCAAGACTCAATTCGCATTGCTGATCAACAAAAGGCGAAGTTAATTGCTGACCAAAAAGCAAAAGAGGAGGCCGCACGTATCGCTGAAGAAACAAGAAAAAAGGCAGAAGAGCAGGCAAAGTTGGCTGAAGAGTTAAAGGCAAAGGAAGTTGCAAGAAATAAGGCTATTGCCGATTCATTACAAAAAGTTGAAATACAAAAGCAACAGGCGTTAGCTTTAGCAAAAGCCAAGGAAGAGGCTAGACAAAAAGCAGCTGCCGATTCACTCAAAAAGGTTCAAGAGGAAAGTAAGCGGTTGGCTGAACTGAAAATTAAAGAGGAAATACGTCAAAAAGTGGTTCAAGACTCAATTCGCATTGCCGATCAACAAAAAGCAAAACTTATTGCTGACCAAAAAGCAAAAGAGGAGGCCGCGCGTATTGCTGAGGAAACTAGAAAAAAGGCAGAGGAGCAGGCAAAGCTGGCTGAAGAGTTGAAGGCAAAGGAAGCTGCAAGAAATAAGGCGATTGCCGATTCATTACAAAATGTGGAAACACAAAAGCAGCAAGCGTCGGCTTTAGCAAAAGCCAGGGAGGAGGCTAGACAAAAAGCGGCATCGGATTCACTCAAAAAAGTTCAAGAGGAAAGTAAGCGGTTAGCCGACATAAAAATTAAAGAAGAAATACGCCAAAAAGCCGTTCAAGACTCAATCCGCATTGCCGACCAGGAAAAGGCAAAGCTTATTGCTGACCAAAAAACAAAAGAGGAGGCCGCACGCATTGCAGATGAAACTAGAAAAAAGGCAGAGGAACAGGCAAAGCTGGCTGAAGAGTTGAAGGCAAAGGAAGTTGCAAGAAATAAGGCTATTGCCGATTCATTACAAAATGTGGAAACACAAAAGCAGCAAGCGTTGGCTTTAGCAAAAGTAAAAGAGGAAGCAAGACAGAAGGCTGCTTCTGATTCGCTAAAGCAGGCTATGAATGAGGCAAAACGCCTTGCTGATATAAAACTTCAAGAGGTAGCAAAACAAAAAGCAACAGAAGATTCTATTCGCATTGAACAGCAACAAAAACAGAAGTTGCTAGCGGATCAAAAATCAAAAGCTCAAGCAGACAGCATTGCTGAAGAAACTCGCAAACAAGCCGAAGCGCAAGCAAAAGTAGCAGCAGAATTGAGGGCTAGGGAAGAAGCGAAGAAAAACAACACAGCCGATTCACTCCAGAAAGCAGAGACGGAAAAGCAAAGAATGCTTGCAGAAGTTAAAGCAAAAGAGGAGGCAAAACTTAATGCTGTCACGGACTCGTTACAAAAGGCAAGTGCCGAGAAAGAGAGAATTCTTGCCGCTGAGCGCGCCGCTGAAAAGGCTCGTAATTTAGAAAAACAAAAGCAGGAAGCACAAGAGCGTAAATTAAAAGAACTACTTGCCAACAACCAAATAGACCAACTAAAAGAAGCAAAGGAACAAATTGATGAAGTAGGAAAGATTAATATTCAAAAGATATACGCAGATGAAAGAACCGTCGAGGAGGTTGAACGATTCCGTGTAAAAATTACCCGAGTTATATACAACCAAAATGGAATAATAACAGTTTACGTAAAAGCGCAACACGCTTTTGGTGAAACCTACTATTTTGAAGATAACCAATCTATTTCTGAAACATTCTTCAATCTGCAAACTTCAAAATAATCATAGTATTACAACTGCATACACCATTTTTTTTGAAAAGAAGTATCTTTGGTACTTCTTTTTTAGTCTATTACAAACTCATCAATATAAACATTATGACAGTCATTGATTGCTCCGGAATGCTTTGTCCTCGACCTCTTATTGAAGCCAAAAAGGCATACACTCAAGCATCCGTAGGAGACTCTCTTCTATTTATTGTAGACAACGAAACTGCATCGAACAACCTAAATACTTTTTTTTCTGGAAATGGCGTTGCTTCAACAACCACTACTGAGGGAAATAAATATAAAATTACCGTATTAAAGAGTGAATTAACTCAAAATACAATAGCTGTTTCAAATCCTGCTGAATTCTGTATTCCGACTGTTAAAGATGAACAAAGCCCCACTGTTGTTGTAATTTCCAGCAATAAAATGGGAGAGGGCGATTCCGATCTTGGTGCAATTCTTATTAAGGGATTCTTTACAGCGTTATCAGAAGTTGAACCCTTACCATCCGAAGTAATATTCTACAATTCAGGCGTTTTATTATTGCCTCAAGAATCGGGAATAATGGCTTCGCTTGAAAAATTGCGTTCCAACGGTGTTAAAATTACTGCATGTGGCACATGTGTCGATTTCTATGGTATAAAAGAGAAGTTGACCATTGGAACTATTTCCAACATGTTTAGCATACTTTCCTCCTTAAATGCAGCCTCAAAAATTATTAACCCCTAATGAATAGTAGCAATCTATATTTTGATAACTCAGCAACCAGCTTTCCAAAACCAACTGAAGTAAACGATAGCATCTCCAGCTACCTCGCATTAGGAGGTACATATGGTAGGGGAGCGTATTCCAGAATTTTTTCGGCTACTCAGATGGTGGAAGATACCCGTGAAAAGTTAGGATTAACTTTAGGCGCAGAGAACCCGGAAAATGTTGTTTTTACATCAGGCTCAACAGAGGCAATTAACATTATAATTAAAGGGCTTAATCTCAAAAATAAAAGAATACTAATTTCTCCAATGGAGCATAACGCCGTTATGCGTCCAATACACGCCATTGCTGCACAGCAAAATACTAAATATGCCATCCTTGAGCACTTCATTGACGGGACTATTGATGTTAAGCGAATAAAAGATCAGGTGGATGCAGATGTTGCTTTAGTTGTTATAAACCATCAAAGTAACGTAAATGGAATTATTCAGCCCATTAGCGACATAAAAAGGGAGATTGGAGATATTCCTATTCTTATTGATGCTTCACAATCTGCAGGAACAACTGAAATAAATGCAGCAAGAGATAACTTGGATTTTGTAGCATTTACAGGCCACAAAGGGTTGCTAGGACCAACCGGAATAGGCGGTTTTTATGTAGCTAATCCCAAGTTGATTTCGCCATTACTATACGGAGGAACGGGAAGCAACTCAGATAGTTTTGAAATGCCCGAATCGATGCCGGATAGATTTCAGCCGGGAACACCAAACCTTGTGGGAATAGCCGGATTACTTGGCGCATTAAACGCTAATGTAGTAAAAGCACATACAAGCGATGACTTTAACATGCTATTAAAAACAGTGCAAAACATCAAAAAGATAGAGTGCTATTGTGGGCTAAAGCACCACAAAATGGGAGAAGTATTCTCATTTAGAGTTAAAAACGAAAATCCCGGAATTACGGCTCACAAGTTGTTTACAAAGTTTGGTATTGAAACAAGATCGGGCCTACATTGTGCACCGTTAGCACACAAAACACTGGGAACATTCCCGCATGGACTTGTTCGAATCTCCCTTTCACCATATCATTCTCAGTCCGATATGGAATATCTAATTCAGGTCTTACACAAGCTTTAATAATCCAATGGAAATAGTTCTCTTCAATAACGTTCGAACAGTTATCAAGGCAGAAAAGTTGATACGGAACAAGCACTTTATGTGCCAAGTTAGACCCGTTCCTACGACTATTACATCGGAATGTGGTATGTGTTTGGAGATTGACTCAAAAGAGAAAGAAAGTGTGGTTGATATCCTTTCTACAAATAATTTTGAATTTTCAATATGCGAAATAACTGATTAACAATGAATATAGATCTTTTATCGTTCACAGAAAATGGAGGTTGCTCTGCAAAATTACCGGCAGCAGAGCTGGAAAAGGTATTGAGTCACTTTCCTAAAATACAGGACAAAAATCTACTTGTTGATATAGACACTCAAGATGATGCAGCAGTATACAAGATCAACGGCGATCAAGCAATAATATTTACAACTGATTTTTTCCCACCTCTCTGTAGCAATCCATTTGAGTTTGGTCAAATAGCAGCAGCAAACTCCTTAAGCGATGTTTACGCCATGGGTGGCACACCTCTTTTGGCATTAAATATTGCAATGTTCCCAGGGAAAACCTTACCCTTAGAAGCATACGCAAAAATACTGGAAGGAGGCCAAATGATGGTTAATGAGGCCTCTGCAATGTTAGTCGGTGGCCATACCATCGATGATGCTGTGCCCAAATATGGATTAGCCGTTGTGGGACTTGTTCATCCTAATAGAATAGTAACCAATGCAGGTTTAGAACCGGGTGATGTTCTTATTTTAACTAAACCAATTGGAAGCGGCATTCTCATCTCTGGCCATCGTGTTGGGCTTGCGAATAATGAATCCTATAGAAAAGCCATTGAGAATATGAAAATTCTCAACAAGAATGGCCTTAAAGCAATTGAAGTAGCCAAGGTTAAAGGAGGTACCGATATCACAGGCTTTGGCCTGTTAGGTCATGCATTAAAGATGGCAAGAGCAAGTAATGTGACAATTAGAATAAATACGCACAATGTTCCATTACTGCCACAAGCATATGAACTAGCTGAGGATGGATGTATTCCCGGTGCAGCATTTCGAAACCTAAAATATGTTGAAGCAGAAACCCATTTTTCTGCTGAAATTCCATTTTCATACAGAACTATTCTGGCTGATGCCCAAACATCAGGTGGCTTACTATTAGGAATAAAGCCAGAGATGGTATCCAAGGTAGTTGAAATACTTAATAGGGAAGGAGCAATTGCTTCTGCAATCATTGGAGTAGTTGAACCATTTAATATCCATCGGTTAATTATAGAATAACCACCATGAGCATTAAAGAGGGACAAGTTGCCAATTATTCAGTTCTTGCAATTAAAAAGATTGATGAAGATGGCGAAGATTTTTTTGTGCTAAAGCATCCCGCTGGAGGTAAATTTTTACTACCATATAGCCCTTACAAACAATACAATATAGAAATCGGGGCAACCATAAAATGCAGAGTTGATAAAATTAGTTGCTCAGGTAAGATTTACCTTGAACCGGAACATCCGTGTTATATGGAAGGGAGCTACTATGACTTTAAACTAGTATCTACTACAATAATTATGCTATCAACGGGCGATACGGTAGATGCTGCAATAGTTGAAGATTGCTTTTTCAACAAAGTGGAAGTAGTTGCGACTGGAGTTAACTTATCAGATAACGTTCTAAATTGTCGGGTTGATTACATAAGAAAAGGTAATATTTATTTATCAGTATATAATGCAAATGGAAAGCAATGTGACATAAAAGCAGGGGAATCATACCAATTCACAATTACTGGGCAAATTAAGCACGAAAACAACCTTTATTATATCGTTGAAGCTCCCGATAAATCAAAACATACAATTAACTGTAAATACTATCAAAAATACGGGCTCGAGAAAGAGAAAAGTTTTATTGGAGAGGTTTCAAAACTAAGCAAACGCGGAAATTATCTAATAGAGCCAAAGCATCCGATATATCAAGTTGGAGAAATCTACTCCTTTGAGGTGATTGAAATAATCTCCTTCCAACGAGAGGAGGATTTCAAAGTAATCTCAAGAGTAATAATTCTGGACAAACTTGGAGAGAAAGCTTCCATTGATTGGCCCAAAAACAAAGACTACCCAGTGGTGGGTAGTTATATTCAATCCAAAGTGTTAGGATTTAGAAAAGGAAAACTAATCCTAGAAGAGAATAAAGTGGATTAGTTCTAATCCACTTTAATCGTCATAATCATCACTAGGGGCATCATCAGCCTGATCATCAGCGATATCGTCAGTGTCACCACTCACTACATCATCATGATCTTCAAAGTAGTCCTTATCATCGTCTTCCTTAATCTTAGTGTCGATTTTAACATCAACCTTTACAAGATAACTTGCATCTTCAGTATCTAGGGTAAAGTAGTAAAAGAAGTCACCATTTGGTTTCTCAAACTTCTTAATATAATCCCAATATCCTGTAGGATACTTCGCACGAACAAGTTCAAGTAGTTCCGAAGGAAGATTTTTAATGTTGGTGATTACACGTTTTTTTTCCTTTTTTTCCATAAAAATTAAGCCTTCAAATTTTCTGCAATTATACACTAAAAAATGATATTGCTACGGTAAAATAGACAGCAAAAAAAAAAAATATAAAAAGTTTCTACACATACCGCAATTGGTTCTACAAATCGCAAATTAAGCCATCGTTGTGGTGAAATCAAGCATATATAGATATATTTATTTTTCCTATAATTAATATTATGTTAAATACATATATTATAAAGAAAGGCGATACTAGATATTATCGCCTTTCTTTATATTTTTAGTTAGATTTCATCGCTTCGTGCTTGTCCTTGAACTCGTTATATTTCTTCATTAAATCCTCGCTATCGTTACGGAAACGGAAATAAAGGTTCTTTAATGTTTCAACAACAACAATTTCAGTTGGACGAAGTTGGTATGATTTCTCAATGTAAGGTAAAGCTGCTTTGAATGAAACATCAGCTTCAGCCAACATCTTATCATATCCTTTTGTGTCGTTTATGTCCAGCTTGCTAGCTGCATCAACCTTACCTGCTCCTGTATTATAGTAGAGAACACCAAGATTAAATGTTGCATCAAAATACTCTGGTGATATTTCAATTGCCTTCTTATATGACTCTACAGCCTTATCAAAATCTGGTAGTTTCTCATATAGAGCAGCCTTAGCAAAGTACAAAGAAGCATTTTGTGTGTCAGTTTCAATTGCCTTATCAAGGTAACCAATTACCTTAACAGGGCTCTCATTCTTTACAATATAATAATTAATAAGTGCTAACATTAGCGTCTTATTAGTAGGATATTTTGCAAAACCGGTCTCAATTACCGATCCAGCAGTTACTGTATCTTTGTTTTGAAGGTAAGAATTAAACAAATAGTAATATAACTCACCATCCATAACATAGTTGATATCCTTAGCAATATTGAGATACTTGATAGCATCATCATTTCTACCAGCGAGCTGTGCTGTTAATCCAGTGTAATAGATTATTAATGAATCAACCTCAGCAACTACAGGATGGCTAGAACATTTATATGAACCTTCAAAAGCCTGAAAAGCACCTAAATAATCACCAGCACTGTAATTATTCATAGCCGAACTATTAAACTTCATTTTAAGGCCATTCAATCCTTCTTTGACCTTTTTTGCACTTTTCTTTTCTGTATCTAAAGAAAAAGCTTTATCATAGGACTCAAATGCCTTTGCATATGGATTTTCAACAAAGAAATTTGTCTCTTTCCAAAATGCAACTTTTCCTTGTTGTAGGTAAAGTGTAAAAAATGGATAAACTGCAGTTTCATAGGCTTGACCATTAACTGTTGCCTGATCGTTTCCTTGTGGCTTTCCTAACAAAAGAGTAACTTCTGTTAGTGTCATTCCGGTGCGTAAATTTGCACTATGAACATCTACAACCTGGCAGAATACATCACCCCTGTTAATCCAAGTTTTAGGAAGTGATTGTTTCTTCGGATTTTCGATGTCCTTATCGCTTTTTGCAAGCTTACCTTTAACTTGCTCCGCATCGGGTGCAACTTGAGCGAGTGCAACTTGCGCAGACAATGCAACAGTTGCTGCTAAAAAAAGTAACTTTCTCATTATAAATCTTGATTGGGTTAGTAAATAGTATGTTACAAAGCTAACAATTATTTTTCATCTACTCTTCTACGGGAGTTTCTGTATCAGGTTGCTCATTAGCCACAACTTCAACAACCTCCTCATCTTCTCCTTTTTGTACAAGTGCCACTGCTGCAATCTCATCATTTTTCCGGAGATTGATCAACTTAACACCTTGCGTAGCCCTACCGGTAACTCGAATATCGCTAACATGCAGGCGAATTGTAATACCTGATTTAGTAATGATCATCAAATCATTATTATCAGTAACACCTTTTATAGCAATTACATGGCCTGTTTTTTCGGTTATGCTAAGAGTTTTTACTCCCTTACCTCCCCTATTGATTATTCGGTAATCTTCCAAACTAGACCTCTTTCCGAAGCCTTTCTCGGATACAACTAAGATATCTTGCATATCTTCTTCGGTGCAAACCATTCCAACAACTTCATCGGTGGCAGAAATAGAAATACCCTTAACTCCGGAACCGGTTCTACCGATCGCTCTTGCTTGATCTTCTGGGAATCTAACTGCTTTTCCCTCTCGAGCAGCGAGTAAGATATCCGACTTTCCGTCAGTTAACTTAACCTCAATTAGTTGATCACCTTCCTTTATAGTAATTGCATTTACCCCTGTTTGCCTTGGACGAGAATATGCTTCCAACAGTGTCTTCTTTATTATTCCCTTTTTAGTACATAGAATAATATAGTTGTTGGTAATATACTCCTGATCGGTTAACTTCTTGAGGTTAATATATGCTTTTACTTTGTCATCGGGCTCAATATTGATAATGTTTTGAATAGCCCTACCCTTCGTTGCCTTGCTTCCTTCCGGTATATCAAATACTTTAAGCCAATAACAACGTCCATTTTCAGTAAAGAAGAGCATCGTATTATGCATCGAAGCAACAAAAATATGCTCAATGAAATCGGCATCTCTTGTAGCTGATCCTTTAGTTCCTACACCACCTCTATTCTGAGTCTTGAATTCGGTTAAAGGTGTACGTTTAATATAACCCAAATGAGAGATAGTAATTACAACCTCCTCATCAGCATAAAAATCCTCAGGATTAAACTCTTCAGCGGTATGTACAATGTCTGTTCTGCGTGGATCATTGTATTTTTCCTTTATTTCGAGCAACTCATCCTTAATAATCTTCATCTGTAAGATTTCATCCGACAAAACTTGCTTAAAATACTCAATCTGTTTCATCAGCTCATCATACTCCTCTTTGAGTTTGTCTCGCTCAAGACCGGTAAGGCTTCTCAACCTCATTTCAATAATGGCCCTTGACTGAATCTCAGAAAGGTTAAACTTTTGCATTAGCCCTTCGCGAGCAAGGTCAGGCGTTGCCGATGACCTAATTAAAGCAATGATCTCATCTATATGATCAAGAGCAATAAGCAATCCTTCAAGAATATGGGCTCTTTTCTCAGCCTGATCGAGTTCAAATCGTGTTCTACGAATTATTACATCATGACGGTGATCAACAAAACACGAGATCAAATCCTTAAGGTTTAACTGCTTAGGACGACCATCGACAAGTGCAATATTATTTATTGAGAATGATGATTGAAGCTGGGTATACTTGTAAAGGTTATTTAGTACAACGTTAGCAACAGCCTCACGCTTGAGAATAATCACAATGCGCATGCCTGTTCTATCAGACTCATCGTTTATGTATGAAATTCCTTCTAGCTTCTTTTCATTGATCAAATCGGCAATTTTCTTAATCATCTCTGCCTTATTGACCATGTAGGGAATTTCAGTGATAATAATCTTAGCCCTACCGCTATCAGTAAACTCAAGTTCCGACTTCGACCGAATTACAACTCGGCCACGTCCTGTTTCAAAAGCCTCCTTTATTCCTTGGTAGCCATAAATGGTTCCACCTGTTGGGAAATCGGGCCCTTTTATATACTTGATTAATTCTTCAATTGCAATATCCTTATTATCGATATATGCACAGGTAGCATCAATCACCTCACCCATATTGTGGGGAGCCATATTTGTTGCCATACCTACTGCAATACCAGAAGCACCATTTACAAGCAGTATTGGGATTCTCGTTGGAAGAACAGTCGGTTCCTCCAGCGTATCGTCAAAGTTTAACTTGAAATCAACGGTTTGCTTATCAATATCCGAAAGTGTCTCCTCTGCAATTTTCTTGAATCGCGCTTCAGTGTAACGCATAGCAGCAGGGCTATCACCGTCCACCGAACCAAAGTTACCTTGCCCGTCAACCAAAGGGTATCTTAACGACCATTCCTGGGCCATACGAACCATGGCATCGTAAACTGATGCATCTCCGTGGGGGTGGTATTTACCCAGCACCTCTCCAACAATACGAGCCGACTTTTTATAAGGTTTATTGGACATTACTCCAAGTTCGGACATACCAAACAGCACTCTTCGGTGAACAGGCTTGAGTCCATCTCTCGCATCCGGCAGCGCACGTGATACAATTACCGACATTGAGTAATCGATGTAAGCAGACTTCATCTGCTCCTCAATGTTAATCTTCAGAATTTTTTCTCCTTCAGCCATAATCTGATGGTTTCTCTTTTCAATTTAGCGTGCTAAAATACTTATTTTTTATGGATTTTAAGGCAGCATTTAACCCTATTTATTAACATCTTTTCCTCTTTTGGGAATCTTTAGCTCATCGATGAGCTTAAAAAGCCTATATTTGAAATTATGGAAGTATTTTCCTAAACAACCATCTGCATTTTGGGTTTAATGTATTACTTTAGTGCAAATTTTCAACAATCGGAGTATATTATGGACTCTAATTTTTCAAAAAGAATTAAGGATATCTTGAGCTACAGCAAGGAAGAAGCGATTCGTCTTGGCAATCCGTCGATTGGAACCGAGCATTTATTCCTTGGAATTCTTCGCGAAGGAGAAGGAATGGCAGTGGATATCCTCAAATCATTAGGTGCCGACTTACCCAATTTAAAACAGCAGGTAGAAGATCGAATCAGGACGGATGCAGTTATGGATCTATCGGAACTCGATAATCTGAACCTTTATAAATCAGCAGAAAGAGCCTTGAAGCTCGTTTTTTTGGAAGCTCGTGCACTTAAGAGCGAGACTATTACCTCGGCACATCTTTTACTTGCAATACTTAAGGACGAGGGTAGCCTTGTTGCTCAGGTATTGGGCGATTCAAATATAGATTACTACGCAATTCGAAATAAGATGGAAGGTAGCCAAGTTCAGTCTAGAGCCGATTATTCGGATGATGATGATGAAAAGGAACAATTTGGTATTCCCAAAGGAAACCCACAATCAGGTTCACGTCCAAATTCTGACACCCCTGTATTGGATAATTTCGGTATCGACCTCACAAAAGCGGCAGAGGAAAGTAGGCTCGATCCAATTATTGGTAGAGAAAAGGAAATTGAGCGCATTGCTCAAATTTTAAGCCGACGAAAAAAGAATAATCCAATATTGATTGGTGAGCCAGGTGTTGGTAAATCAGCTATTGCCGAAGGTTTAGCGCTCAGAATTGTTAAGAAAAAGGTTTCTAGAGTGCTATTCAACAAACGGGTTGTTGCGCTCGATTTAGCAGCAATTGTAGCTGGAACGAAGTACCGAGGACAGTTTGAGGAGCGAATGAAGGCCATCCTAAACGAGTTGGCGAAAACCAACAACGTTATTCTTTTCATTGACGAAATTCATACCATTGTGGGTGCTGGTGGCGCAACCGGTTCACTCGATGCCGCTAACATGCTTAAACCTGCGCTGGCACGAGGTGAAATCCAGTGTATTGGTGCTACAACCCTTGATGAATATCGTGAGCACATAGAAAAGGATGGTGCTTTAGAGCGTAGATTCCAAAAGGTAATGGTAGAACCAACCTCACCTGAAGAAACCTACGAAATTCTTAATAATATCAAGGAGCGCTATGAAGATCACCATAATGTCACATACACACCTGACGCAATAGATGCTTGTGTAAAGCTAACACAACGCTACATCTCGGATAGACATCTTCCCGATAAAGCAATAGATGCACTAGATGAAGCCGGTTCAAGAGTTCACATTGCAAACATTAAAGTTCCCGAGCGAGTTCTTCTACTTGAAAAGCAGATTGAAGAAACTCGAAACGAGAAACTCAAAGCAGTAAAGAACCAAAACTTTGAGATGGCGGCCTCTTTCAGAGATAGAGAACGACAATTCACCGAACTTCTTGATCAAGAACAAAAGAAGTGGGAAAAAGACCTTTCACAGAATCGAGAAACGGTAGACGCTGAAAAGGTTGCTGAAGTTGTCGCCATGATGACAGGTGTGCCTGTGCAGCGTATAGCTCAAGCCGAAGGCGAGCGCCTTTTAAAGATGGGTGAAGAGCTTAAAGGAAAAGTAATTGGCCAAGAAGAAGCCATCGATAAGATTGTAAAATCGATCCAACGCAATCGAGCAGGACTAAAAGACCCGATGAAACCTATTGGAACATTTGTTTTCCTTGGTCCTACCGGAGTTGGAAAAACACAGCTGGCAAAAGTTCTTGCTAAATACCTTTTTGATACTACCGACAACCTTATTAGAATTGACATGAGCGAGTATATGGAGAAGTTTTCCGTATCTCGTCTTGTAGGTGCTCCTCCCGGATATGTTGGCTATGAGGAAGGTGGTCAACTTACTGAAAAAGTAAGAAGAAAACCATATTCTGTTGTATTGCTTGACGAAATTGAGAAAGCGCATCCGGACGTATTTCACATCCTTTTACAGGTGTTGGACGAAGGCCTTCTTACCGACAGCTTAGGACGAAAGGTAGACTTTAAAAACACTATAGTTATCATGACCTCAAATATTGGAAGTCGTGATTTGAAGGAATTTGCTACCGGTGTTGGATTTTCTACATCTGCAAAAAATCAAGGAAACAGCGAGTATTCTAAGAGTCTAGTTCAGAAAGCACTGCGTAAAGCATTTGCGCCTGAGTTTCTGAATCGTATCGACGACATTATTATGTTTAACTCTCTCGAGAGAAAAGAGTTACACAAGATAATTGATCTTGAACTCAAAGGACTTGTTGATCGAATTGCCTCTCTTGGTTACACAATAAAGATTAGCCTTGCAGCCAAGGACTTTATTGTTGAAAAAGGGTATGATGTGCAATTTGGGGCAAGACCGCTAAAAAGAGCGATCCAGAAATACTTGGAAGACCCATTAGCTGAAGTAATAATTAAAGGTTCTATCTCCCAAAACAGCGTTATTGCTGTTGGTTATACCAAAGGCAAGGAGGATCTAAATATTAAAGTTGTAAAAAGTGGCTCACCGGAAGTTGATGAGCAAAACGATTAGAACTAAAAGAAAAAGGCGGTTTATAACCGCCTTTTTCTTTATGATAGACTCAGCACCTCACCAATTAGGTCGTAATCGAGCGAATCGGTTATTTTTATATTGTAGAACTCGCCGACAGTCAATGGCAAGTCGCCCTTTTTAACCATTACTTCTCCATCAACCTCAGGAGAATCATGTTCTGTTCTTCCAACGTAGTAATCAACCTCTTCTTGATCGATAATAACGCGAAATGTTTTTCCTACTTTTTGACTATTCAAATCCTCTGCGATCTTTTGCTGAAGTTTCATGACTTCACCTACTCTTCGAACCTTTTCTTCAATGGGAATTGAATCAGGAAAATTAATAGCACCATGGGTTCCCTCCTCTTCTGAATACGGGAAAACACCCAAGCGATCAAATCTAATCTTTTCGATAAAACGGAGCAATTCATTAAAATCTTCAATCTCCTCACCCGGATGACCAACTAAAAGTGTTGTACGTAAAGCTAGGTTGGGAATCCCTTTACGCAATTTATCAATTAGATCATAGGTTTCTGATGCCGATACCTTTCTCCTCATCTTATCCAAAACACGATTACTTACATGTTGGAATGGAATATCGAGATAAGCACAAATCTTAGGGTTGTTCGCAATCACATCAATTAATTCTTCAGGAAACTGATATGGAAAGGCATAGTGTAACCTAATCCACTCAACACCTTCTATAGTAGATAGTTTAGTAAGCAATTCGCCTATTCTCCGTTCACCATAAATATCTTTGCCATAATAGGTTGAATCCTGAGCAATAACAATCAACTCTTTTACCCCTTTTTTGGCAAGTAGACTTGCCTCTGTAACCAAATCCTCAATTGGGCGTGATATGTGCTTGCCCCGAATTAACGGAATAGCGCAATAAGAGCACCCCCAAGAGCATCCTTCCGATATTTTCAGGTAAGCATAATGGCTAGGAGTTGTAAGTTCGCGCTCATTGAGAAGCTGTTGTTTATACTCAGCGCCTAAAACCTTAGTAACAGTTTTGAGATCGTTAACACCAAAAAAGCCATCAACTTCCGGCATTTCCGATGACAACTCCTCTCTATATCGCTGCGATAGGCAACCAAAAACAAATATCTTCTCTACTTTCCCTTTACTTTTTGCCTCTGCAAACTTTAGAATCATCTCTATCGATTCTTCCTTTGCGTCGCCAATAAATCCACAGGTATTAATAAGAACAATGTTCGATAGAGACAAATCATCGGAATTGTGAACAACAGAAAAGCCAGAACCTGTAAGCTGACGCATTACTTGTTCTGAATCTACGATATTCTTGGAACATCCAAGCGTTACAACGTTTACTGTTTTACTGTTAAGGCCCATACTAAATACGATACAAGATTAAAAACAGTATGGGTTTAAACGCAAGAGCGTAAACCCATATTCATTTGTGTTGCTATATTGACAATTATAATTCTACTTGAAAAGAGAATCAACAAAAGCCTTACGATCAAACAGTTGCAAATCATCAATTCCTTCACCAAGACCTATAAATCTTACCGGAATTTTAAATTGGTCTGAGATACCAATAACCACTCCACCTTTAGCAGTTCCATCAAGCTTTGTAATAGCGAGAGCAGTTACCTCTGTAGCCAAGGTAAATTGCTTGGCTTGTTCAAAAGCATTCTGACCTGTTGAACCATCAAGAACCAGCAATACTTCATGAGGAGCAGTAGGAATAACCTTCTTCATGACGCTCTTTATCTTTGTAAGCTCATTCATCAGGTTAATCTTATTGTGCAATCGACCCGCGGTATCAATAATTACAATATCAGCATTTTTTGTTTTTGCTGAAGTAAGCGTATCAAAAGCAACTGAAGCAGGATCGGAACCCATTTGCTGCTTTACGATCTCAACATCAGCCCTTTTTGCCCAAACTTCTAGCTGATCAACTGCTGCCGCTCTAAATGTGTCACCGGCACCAATTATTACCTTCTTTCCAGCCTTAGAAAACATATTAGCAAGCTTGCCAATGGTAGTTGTTTTACCGACACCATTAACACCAACGACCATAATTACATATGGACCATCCGGTGCCGAAAAGTCGTTAAAACCATCATTTGCTGAATAGTTCTCCTCAAGTAATGAAGAAATTTCATCCCGAAGAATACCGTTCAATTCACTAGCATTAAGATACTTATCTTGAGCTACGCGGTTCTGTATACGACTAATGATCTTTAAAGTAGTTTCAACTCCTACATCAGAGGTTATCAATACCTCTTCAAGGTCATCGAGCACCTCATCATCGACCTTAGACCTACCGGCAACAGCGCGAGAAAGCTTTTTAAGAACGCTTTCCTTTGTTTTTTCGAGTCCTTTATCCAATGACTCTGATTTCCCTGAGAAAATATCAAACAACCCCATGATAACTCTAATTAGGACTTTGATAATATAAAAAAAGCTTCTTATTCAGAAGCTTTTTTTGGTTTCAAAATCAAACCGATTTATTTCTTGTTAAAGAAGTCTTTAACTTCAGCATTAAGAATCATCTCTTCTTTAAAAACATAGGCTCCTGTCTTCTCAGACTTAACCATCTTTACGCATTTGGTAAAGTTTTTACCAGCGCCTTTTTGCAATGATGCAACTACTTTCTTTGCCATGGCTAAACTTATTTAATTTCTCTGTGGAGAGTTACTTTTTTAAGAACCGAGTTGTATTTCTTACGCTCAATTCTGTCTGGGGTGTTCTTCTTGTTTTTAGTGGTAATATACCTAGAGGTACCAGGCATTCCACTAACCTTATGTTCGGTGCACTCCAATATGACCTGCACTCGATTACCTTTCTTTGCCATCGCTAAATGCCTTTTTTACAATTTCTTAGTACTCGCAAATTAAACCGATACCTTGAGCTCTTTTAATAGCTTCCTTCAAACCAATCTTGTTGATGGTTCTCATTCCGGCAGCCGAAACTTTTAGAACTACCCAGCGGTTCTCCTCCTCAAGGAAGAATTTCTTCTTCTGGAGATTAGGATTGAACATCCTCTTGGTCTTTGTGTTGGAGTGAGAAACATTGTTTCCTACTCTCGGTACTCTACCTGTGATCTGACAAATCTTTGACATTGCTCAGTATTTTATCCTAACTTATTTTTCCAAAACAGAGCGCAAATTAAGGCATTTTATTCCAACCAATCAAATATTCCCAAAGATATTTTGCCTTAATTTTCATTTTTTTTTAGAACCTCGATTCTTAAGAGATTTAGTGCTCTTACAGAAGCTCGAATTATGTTGCGCTCACGATTGTCTTTAAACTGAAATTGTTCGGTAATAACTCCATGAGGACCAGCAATTGCCATCCATGTAGTGCCAACCGGCTTTTCGGAAGTTCCACCTCCAGGACCAGCAATACCGGATATTGCAATAGCGTAATCGGTCTCAAAAATTTGCTTACAACCAACAGCCAACTCTGCAACAACTTCACTACTAACGGCACCGTAGCGCTCAATTGTTTGAGGATTTACGCCCACTAGATCAATCTTAGCCTCATTGGAATAAGCCACCACTCCCCCCTTGAAATAGTTACTACTACCAGCTACTGACGTAATCAAATGAGCAATATTCCCACCGGTACAACTTTCGGCCACAGACAATGTTATATTATTGTTTAACATCAAATTGCCAACTGTTACTTCAATTGGTTCATCAACGTATGAAAAGATATTATTTGGAATAATATTCTTTAGCTGACCTATATGATCCTGCACCTCTTTTTCGATCAAAGCACGACTCTTTCCGCTAGCAGAAAGGCGAAGTTTCAATGCAGTTGGGCTAGGTAAATATGCCAACTTTATATAGCTGGGCAGATTATCCTCCCACTCAGTTAGCATTTCGGCTAATGTTGATTCGGGTAGCCCAATAGTCATAACCGTGCTGTGAACGACAACTACCTCATCCATCAACTTTACCAAAAATGGCAATACTTGCTCCTTAATTAGGTGAACCATTTCAAAAGGAACACCGGGCAAGGCTACAAAATACTTTTCGTTCTTTTGAAAAAGTAAGCCTGGTGCAGTTCCAACTTTATTGGGAAAAACAACAGCTCCGTTTGGAACAAGAGCTTGGTTTTTGTTTAAGATATTCATTTCTACTCCACGTCCGCCTAAAAGAGACTCAACATGAGCAAGAACAGCTCTATCTAGTTCAAGCTTCATTCCAAAGTAATCGGCAAGAGTTTTCTTGGTTAAATCGTCCCGAGTAGGACCTAAACCTCCTGTAATAATTATAATATCGGCATATTTTTCTGCATTTGCCAAAGTCGCCACAATGTGTTCCGGATTATCGGATATTGCATTTATTTGCCGTATCATGATACCTAAAGCACTTAACTGACTGGCAATGAAATTTGAGTTAGTATCAACGGTTTGACCGATTAATATCTCATCGCCAATAGTAATAATCTCTGCAACCATAGTATCGAAAATAAAAAAAGTGGCCAAAGCCACTTCCTAAGTTAAGAGCCTCTCACGGGATTTGAACCCGCGACCTGCTGTTTACGAAACAGCTGCTCTACCGCTGAGCTAAAGAGGCATAAATCGTGCGCAAAAATAGCTCTTTTTATCGCTTTTCAAAAAAGACAAGACTTTTACTTAAAGGATTCTAATATTTTTTGTGACTTTAGTCGAAGTTGGAGCGTTTCACGGTATGCTTTAACCTCTGGTGTCCCAGAAATAAATGAATCAGCAGCATCAAGCCAGCTTAATGCAAGCATCAAATCATTCTGAACTTCACTTGCAACAGCAAGGTTATATGCAGCCTGCCATTGTTTCTTTATATTCTTGTTATCCCCAACCTGCCAACTCCAAATTTTTACAGCGCTGTTCCAGTCTCCCATCTTAATATAGGTCTCGGCTTGCCTCCAAGTTGCAATAGGATTAACATAAATATCACGCGTAACATTAGTCCAAAATGGAACAAAGGCCTTGGCGCTACTTTTGCCACAATCTGTTCCTATCCAAGTAGCAACCTCGTTTATCTTTGGGAGATTATTTATTGCAGCAGTTCTTGATTCTCCAACAGCATCCCAACTATACTCATTTTTGAATAGATATTCTGCAATAGCCTTCTTATTTACAGCAGAATACACCCGCCATAAGGCTACTACATTCATATTTATAAATGCGGAATAACCACCATTATAGGATGGAAAAGCTAGAACCTCAGGGTTTAGAGAAAAATAATCCAAGGAAAGAAGTATATCTCCCTTCGTCTTCCAAATAGTTTTGTTTAGTTCAGTTTCCGCAAGATTATATCCACTGGATGAAAGGCTATCATTTCGTTGAATTTGGGTAGTAATTACGTTAGTTTGCGTGAGGAGAGCATTCTGCTTCATTGAATAGGCCATAACATATGCTGCGGCATCGGCAGCTATGCTATCAATGTCATTCTTATGTCCAATAATGTCATGCATGTTATTACTAGGCACAAAAGTATAGTTTACTGTTATTGGTTTTCTTAGGTCTAAATATATGTTTGTTGGCGGCTCAAGCGTCTCGATTGAAATAGTAGTAGTATAGCTGCAACTTTCTATCAGGAGCATTATACCTAAAAGCCCTAAAAATCGATTTCCTCTCATACCTTAATGATTTTGTACATTTTGGACTTTCACAACTTTCATGCCAAAAAAAGAGCCACCATTATAAGGTGGCTCCATTAATAACGTTAAACTGTAATACTAGTCTTGCATACCGCCACAAACAGGAATAACCTGCCCTGTTACATAACCGGAAAGTTCAGAACCTAGGAATACGCAAACATTTGCAACATCCTCAGGAGTACCTCCTCTTCTCAATGGTATTTTACTTACCCATTCATTTCTAACATCTTCAGGAAGTTTATGGGTCATTTCGGTAACAATAAAACCAGGAGCAATTGCATTGCAACGGATATTTCTAGAGCCAAGTTCCTTAGCTATAGACTTTGTGAATCCAATTATGCCTGCTTTTGAGGCAGAGTAGTTTGCTTGACCAGCATTTCCTGATAGACCAACAACGGAACTCATATTAATAATTGATCCGCTTTTCTGTTTAAGCATGGTGCCTTGAACAGCCTTTGTAAGGTTGAAAATAGATTTTAGATTTACGGTCATAACCAAATCCCATTGCTCTTCGGTCATACGAAGCAACAATGTATCTCTTGTAATGCCGGCATTATTAACAAGGATATCGACTGATCCAAATTCTTTAACAACACTTTCTACTAACTTTTGAGATGCATCAAACTTAGAAGCATCAGAAACAAAGCCCATTGCCTTAACTCCAAGTGCCTTAAGTTCATTCTCTGTATTTTTGAAGTTTTCGTCTTCTACAAGGTCGGTAAAAGCAATATTTGCACCCTCTTGAGCAAATCTCAATGAGATTGCCTTACCAATTCCTCTTGCACCGCCTGTAATTATAGCGGTTTTACCATTAAGTAGTTTCATGGTTATTACAAATTAGTTTCTGCAAACCTAATGAAAATATGCAAAAAGGTAAAATCGGAAAGAAAAAGGTGGCATGATTATGCTCTTTTATCTCAAGAAACCTAACCAATGATGCTTTTTTTTGCTTATTTTGGTGGCTGAAACAATCAACAAACCAATCCAATGAGAATCAAGCTAAAAATACGAACAAAGCTTTTGCTTTCTATTCTCACAGTTACTGCAATCGTTTATACGACCTTAATGGGTTACATGAGCGTTAAGTTGCAAAGCCTAGCCCTTAAGGATGCAAAGGAAATTGCAAACGCTTCTGCGCGGGAAAATGCAAATTTGACCAAAGCAAATATAAACGTTGACATGAACATGACCCGTGGTCTTGCGCATGCTTTTTCGAAAATAAAAGAGATTCCAAAAAACCAGCAAATTCCAACCATCAAAAGAGCGCTAGAGGGTATCGCACTTGAAAATCCTGAATTCCTTTCGGTTTGGGTTAACTTTGAGGTAAAAACACTTGACTCTTCCTATTCGCACGATTACGGTAGGCAACGATATACCTTTTGGTGGGAAAATAAGGAGTTAAGGTATAAAGAAGAGGTATTAAATTTAGATGGCGATAATGTTACCGGTGCTTACTACCAAATGAAGGTATCGAAAGAAGAAACAGTTCTCGATCCATACTGGTTTTCATACCTTGAAGGAAGTAAGCCAATTCTCGAAACATCCGTATGCGTGCCCGTTATAGAAAAAAACAAATTTCTGGGTGTATTTGGACTTGACCTTTCGCTTGAACGATTCCAACCTATAGTAGAAAGCATAAAGCCTTTCGAGAAAAGTACGGCCTACTTAGTTGCAAACGACGGCTCTATTGTTGCTCATACCAATATGGAGTTAATTGGGAAAAAACTCAAGGAAGTAATGCACCTTGAGGATAGTATTCATCATATTTCGGAGCAAATAAAAGCTGGAAATGCATTTAACTATACCACATTAGACAGTACACTTGCTACAGATGTTTACATCTCATACGCTCCTATATTTATTGGAAAATCGAAAACACCTTGGTCCATTGCAATTGTAGCACCTGTAGAGGTTCTTGTAAGAGAAGCAAATACCGTTTTTGAAAACAGCCTTATTATTGGTTTGACCGGTTTTGTTTTACTAATGGTAGTTGTATGGATTCTCGCATATAACATTACTCATCCTCTTGTAAGGACTATTAATGTAATCAAGAGCCTTGCAAAAGGTGAGTTTGATACCAATAACCTCCTGGATGTGAGAACAGGTGATGAAATTGAAGAGATTGGCACTTCGGTAAACACCTTAATCGAAGGCTTAGGTAAAACAACTGAATTTGCAAAGGAGATTGGCAAAGGCAATTTAAAATCTGAATACCAAAGCCTTGGAAAAAACGACATGCTTGGCAAAGCTCTTTTAGAGATGCAAAAAAGCCTTGTTTACGCAAAGAATCAAGAAGAACAGCGACGCAATGAAGATGAAAAGCATACATGGGCAACTAAGGGGCTAGCAATGTTTGCTGAAACACTCAGACAAAACAATGATAATCTAGAAGAACTCTCCTATCAAGTCATCTCAAATCTAGTTAAGTATAGTAATTGCAACTTAGGAGGGTTATTCCTCAAAAATGAGGATAATAAATCGGATGTGTATTTAGAGTTAAAATCTTGCTACGCCTACGACAAGCGCAAATTTTTTGAAAAGAGAGTTGAGATTAACGAGGGATTAGTTGGTCGTTGCGCTCAAGAAGCGGAAACTATTTACCTAACAGAAATCCCTGAAGGATATATTTCTATTGCCTCCGGCTTAGGTGAAAAGTCGCCCACATGCCTTATTCTTGTGCCACTGAAGCTAAACGATGAAGTTTTTGGTGTAATTGAGATGGCTTCTCTAGAGATTATTGAGAAACACGTAGTTGATTTTGTTGAAAAACTTGGAGAAACAATCGCAGCAACACTCTCAAACGTTAAGATAAATATTCGCACCGTTCAGCTGCTTGAGGCATCGAGACAACAATCGGAAGAGTTAGCAGCCCAAGAGGAAGAGATGCGACAGAATATGGAAGAGTTGCAAGCAACACAAGAGGAAGCAGCTAGAAAAACGGGTGAAATGGAGTCGCTAATCAATGCACTCAATGCATCGAGTTACGTTGTAGAATATAGCCTAGATGGCCGTATAATTAGCGTTAATGATGCGTTTGTTGCCATCCTGAACAGACCAAGAGAGGCAGTAATTGGAGAGCATCACTCATCAGACCTTGTTTTGGATGCGAAACAGAAAAAAGATTACGATAAATTCTGGAACGATTTGCGTAGAGGAGTAATTAAGAAGGAGACTACGAAGCTAAAGGTAAACAATGAAAACTACACCTTCTTGGAGACTTACACTCCTATTTACGATGAAAACAGAAAAATATATAAGATTCTAAAAATTGCTCATAACATTACAGATTTCAATCATAAATAAAAAAAGAGGGTGAATCACCCTCTTTTTTTTGTCCAACACTTTTCGATACTATCTAAAGTTTATTCCTATACCGGCATTAACCGTTGAGTATTTGGCCAGCGTATAATCAACATGAAAGGCAATAACTGCTAACTTCAACCGAAATCCTGCATTAGCCGATACTCCGTTATTTTTGAAAGAAAGGCTTAAAGGATCGGTTAGGTTTTCATTTCCTGAAATAACAGGTTGGCCACCTTGCATCTCTAGACCTACAGGAAAGTTTCCCTTTAAATCCATAGTAGTTTTGGTGATATTATACCCCACTCCGGCATAGACAGTAAGAACCGGTAATGATTTTGAAATAATTAGCCTTGTAGCAATGGCAGAAGACTTTACATTAAGCATTTGGTCCTTATAGTAGGTAGCACTTGGTGCCGAAACCTCCGGCTTATACGATATATCTATATCTGAATTAAAGCTTGTATACCCAACCATTGCCGAAAGGCTAAATGGCAGTAGGCTTATGCCCGGTATAAGCTCTTTAAACTCGTTTTTAATACCAATACCCCATAGACTTACATTGCCTACATCCGGAATATCAACTTTAGGAACATAGCGACCAACTATTTCAGTATGAAAAGGCAAACCGATACCGGCCTGTAGTATAGGCATGGGAATGGCACTAAGATTTCCACCGCTTGGTAAGTTGAACTGCACACTCTGGTTTGGAACACCATCAATAGTTGTTGTATACTTTACTGGAAGTCCACTACTTGAACCCGAAACCGTTGGAGAAGTTGTTTTTAGAGGATCGACAGACGAAACATTACTACTTAAACCTAAACTGGTTAGATTAAAACTTTTATCTGAAGAAGGAACAATTACCGTGTTCAACGAAAAGGTAAGGTCGAACCCACCAAGTTTATGTGGCTTTCCGGAGTTATACCAACTTCCACTTAAACCCCATCCCAAACCTTTTCCAAAAGGCTTTAAGTAAGCTTCGGATAATTTGGCAGCATCCTGTGGATCCAGCCTAAGGAAGGCCGCAACATCCTTTTGTGC